>Ga0157290_10000043_pt1 | contig 48972 bp, 47 predicted proteins | sample NitcycUS149409B1_FD_108389 | JGI IMG/M metagenome (GOLD analysis project Ga0157290, IMG submission 108389) | Soil microbial communities from Arlington Agricultural Research Station in Wisconsin, USA - Nitrogen cycling UWRJ-S149-409B-1 | ecosystem: Environmental > Terrestrial > Soil >...
CCGTCTCCGCGAGGGCGTCGAAGACGGCGATGGCTTTTTCCGCCGCCAGGCGGCTCGTGTAAGCGACGGGATTTTCGCCTTCGCGCTGCGACTCGTCGATGTCGCCGGTGATGACGGCGAATTCGAACCCGGCCTGCGACAGGAGGTCGCGCCGGCGCGGCGATGCGGAGGCGAGAATCAACTTCATGCTTTCGCTGTGATCCTTACGTTGGAGTCCATGCGATGTGTTGCTCCCGGAGCGAGCGTGATCTTGTTCTCGCTTGCGTTCAGCGTCTCCACGCAGACAAAGTGCTTCCAGCTCTCGGGGTCGAGGTCGGGCATGCCGGGCGAGAGTACGCTCCACGGGTTCCATGTCACGGTCGTGTTCGAACCCTGCTTCTCGATGTGAATCTCGCGCTTCCAGGCGTCGTCATGGATGGTCAACGCGGAGGTCGTGTTGAGATGGATCTGGTCTACGTCGCGCGTGTAGGTGAGGAGCTTCGTGGTCTGTACCTTGCGCTTGAAGTCGTCGCGCTTGTCGAGGTAGGTCGTGCCTTCAAGCCCCTCAGTCGCGACCTTCGTGATGTCGCCGACGGCGAAGTAGGTGTGCAGGCCCTCTTCGAAGACCAGATCCTCGGAGCCGTGGTTTGTCACTTCTAAGGTGATGTCCAGATGCTCGCCGATCTCAAACTGCATGGCCGCGCGGAAGTGGTCGAAGCCGAGAGAGCGTGCGTGTTCGTCCGCTTCCAGGGAGAGTGTGATGGTCACGACGCCCTCGGGCGAAAAGTGCGTGCTCTCCACGTTCCACTCGGAGATGCGCGCGAAGCCATGCATCGGACCCTCTTTGCCATCGGAGCGCGGACCGAACCAGGGAAAGAGGACAGGGATGCCGCCGCGGATCGCCTTGCCCGGTTGCAGGGCGGATTTAGGCGAAAGATAGATGCCGGGATGCTGCCCGACCGGGTTCCATTGCGTGAGGTGCGCGCCGTAGGTGTAGAGGGTGGCTTCCGCCCTGGGTGTCTTCACCACGATGCGGGTCAGGCCCTCAGGCGTGTCCTCAAAGCGGACGTGATCCAGGATGGCAAACTTCGGATTGAGCGATGCGGCGTTATGCAGGGACATGCAGAACAGTCTATTCCCCGAGGGAAATCAAGTCACATCGGTTACGGTTTCTCTCGAGATTTTTTGAAAGCTAAACAGCAGATCCCTTCACTGCGTTGCGGGATGACAAAGGGCCTTCCTCCCGCAGTGCAGCGAGCACGCCAGACCGCTTCACCAGATCGCGCGCTGCCTCTGGCCACTCAGAAAACAAAAACTCAAATCCACTCTCCGCTAACAGGCCTGGAACTACGCGGCGGCTCTTGAGCACCAGCTCGGACTCCGTTCTCATGAAGAGGCTCGCCGCTCCAATCGCCCACGCCGGTGCGGGCAGGCCGAACCGAACGCCCCATGCCTGTCGCAGCGCACGCATGAACTCGCGATTGCGCAGCGGGTTTGGCGACGCGAGGTTCACTACGCCATGGAAGCTCTCCTTCGCGATCAGCCACTCCACCGCGCGGACAAAATCCGCCTCGTGAATCCATGAGACAAACTGCCTGCCCGAGCCCTGCGCTCCGCCGAGACCGAAGCGCACCAGACGCGAGAGCACGTCGAAGACGCTTCCAGGGTCGGCGTTGAAGGTGATGGCGCTGCGCAGGGCGACCTTTCGCGTCGCGGGCAGTGGGGAGCGAAAGAACTCCGCCTCCCACGCCTTCGCCACCTGGACGGAGAAGTTCCATGTCTCGGGAGCGCCTGGCTCGTTGCCACCGAGTTCTCCGGTCAGCTCATCCATGGGGCGGTCGAGCGCATGGCGGTAGATCGTCGCCGTACTCGCGTTCAGCCAGACGCGTGGAGGGTTTGTGAGAAGCTCGATCGCATCCTGCAATAAGCGCGTCGGCAGGATGCGGGAGTCACGGATCGCTCTGCGGTTTCTGCGTGTGTAGCGGCAGTCCACGCTCCGTCCCGTCAGGTTGATGCAGACGTCGCTTCCTTCCAGCGCACGCGTCCATGGGCCGAGCGTCTCTCCGTCCCAGAGGACGGCCTTCCATGGTGTGGCGTATCGCCTGCGGCTGAGCACGATGACCTCGTGGCCCTGCGCATGGAAGTGCCGTGCCAGCACGGTACCCACTTGTCCACGACCTCCGGGAATCACGATACGCATGGCTCAGGCCTTTCCTTTCGCGTCGTCATAGAGGACCTCCAAGAGCTCTCCCGCCAGCCGATGCATCGGCCGGAGGAAGGGCAGACCCGCCAGCTTCAGCGTGAGCAGGAGCATCTTCAGCGTCTTCTCGAAGAGCAACGCAGACCTCTGCTGCTCCGGAGAACGGTCGTAGACCCAGAAGAGAATCAGCCCCATCTGGTACATCCAGAGCAGTCTTGGAAGGTAAGGAGCCACAGTTGCGGGCAGCTTCACTTTGCTTTCTGTGACCGCGCGTTCGAAGAAGGCGATGTCCTGCTCGCGGATCGCGGCGGTCTCCGCGCTGAAGGGCGAGAGCGGATGCTCCGGGTCGGTGTGCGCCGTAAGCGCTCCGAGAAGCTTCCGGTTGGGGGAGAAGTACTCCAGCTTGTAGCCGACGATCGTCCGCAGACGTTCTTCCAGGCTGCGGCAGACGTCGAGCCTGCGCTCCAGCTCGACGCGCATAGCCTCCTGCGCTCGACCGTAGAAGGCCATGACGATGGCCTCCTTCGATTCGAAGTAGTAGTAGGCAGCGCCTACGGCGACACCGGCGGAGGCCGCGATCTCCCGCATGGTGGCGCGTTCAAAGCCGCGCTCGCGAAAGATCGCAAGCGCAGCTTCGAGAATCCGCTCCCGCGTCTCCTCGCTCTTCTTCGGAGACTCGGAGTTCTTCAACTTCGCCATCATCAAGCCACCACGCCATGCTGCAGCATCGTCCGTCGCCGCATCTTGGCCAGAATTAAGATGTTTAGGAAATGGACGGCTCCCAGCAGTAAAAGTACCGCACCGATTTTGTGGCTCTCCAGTTCGATCACCTCCCTGAGGCTGTTGAGAGCGGAGGTCGTTTGGAGCGCCAATGAGATGTAGCCGACGTTCATGAGGTAGAAGCCTACGACCAGGAGTCTGTTGACGCTGTCCGCCAGATCCGCGTTCCCTCCGAACGCGTCAAGTAGAAAGACCCTTCCACTCTTGTGCAGTGTGCGCGCAACCCAGATGGTCACCACAATGCTGATCGCCAGATAACTGAAGTAGCAGCCCGTAACGTACATGATGAATTCTCCTTGAGATAAATTCGAACATGTTCAAAACATAATGCGGCGTGGGAAATTCTGCAAGAGAAAAATGAACGTGTTCAGAATATTTAAACGGGGATAGGCCGTGAGGAGCGCTCGGCCGAAGGGCACCTGGTTCTGGGGCTGCTTTGGGGACTTGTTCAGGGATAACAGCAGATCCCTCCACTGCGTTACGGGATGACAAAAATGTGTCGGATGATGAAGGAGTATGTCCTAAAACGCATCTGAAAACGCATGCCCTCGAGCGTCATTCGCGCCATGCGTTACGCGCCCAGCCTTGAAGCGCTGGAGATCGATTTTCGGGGAGGGCGCGGGCGCTATCGCTACTTCGATGTTCCAGCGGAGGAGTGGCTGGCCTTTCGTACTGCGCCGTCTAAGGGGACGTATCTCAACGAGGCTTTCAAGGCGAAGAACTACCGCTATGCCAAGATGACGGATGGCTCCCGGATTGCGGATCCTGTTTTGGAGGTCTGGGAGCGGTGAGTTTGAGGAGATCTAGCGGACGGGCTGCAGCTTGCGTCGCTCGGTTTCGAGATAGGTGTAGCGGATGCGGTGGATGACCGTCATCGTGCTCAGGACGGCGAGAACCCAAAGCGCGGGAGCCATGACGCCCCAGGTGTTGAAGAGCGCACCGATGATGACGAGGACGATGCGTTCCGGGCGCTCCATGAAACCGACCTTGCAGGAGCCGATCAGGGCCTCGGCGCGTGCGCGCGTGTAGCTGACCATCACTGAAGTCGTCATCACAAAGGCCACCAGGACGACGTACTGGAAGCGGTTTCCACGGGCGTAATAGACCAGAAGGCCGAAGAAGATGGCGACATCGGAGTAGCGATCCATTACGGAGTCGAAGAAGGCGCCAAAGACCGAGACCTGATTCGTTGCGCGAGCCACGCGTCCGTCCACCATGTCGAAGATGCCTGCGCCGATGATGACGATTCCGGCGTAGATAAACATGCGGTTGGCGTTGGCTCCGCGGGCGTAGCCGAAGAGGAAGGCGGCGACGATGTTAATGATCAGGCCGATAAACGTAAGCGTATTGGGCGAGATGCGTGAGAGCGCGAGGCCCCGCACAATCTTCCAGAGGAGGAAGCCGGAGGCCTTGCCGAATGCGCTTGTCCAGGTCATGATTCGTTTTTAGTTTACCGGAGCCTACTCGGCTGCGTCGTGAATGGTGGTGAGTTTCAGGACTTCCAGCTCGCGTTTTCCATTGGGCGTGACGACGGTGACGGTATCGCCAACCTGCTTGCCTACCAGTGAACGGCCAATGGGCGAGGTGGTGGAGATCAGCCCCTGGGTGACGTCCGACTCTTCGCTGGTGACCAGCTTGTAGGTCAGCTCCTCGTTCTTCGTGGTGTCGAAGACGACGATCGTCGAGCCGAAGCCGATGCGGTCGTGCGGGATATTCGCCAGATTGACGAGTGAGAGCTCCGCCATGCGCTTTTTGAGCTGGCCAAGGTGCGCGTTGACGAACTCCTGGCGCTGCTTGGCGGAGTGATACTCGGCGTTTTCGGAGAGATCGCCCAAGGCGACGGCCCGTTTGATCTCCGCCGGGAGCTCTGTGGTCAGTTCGTACTCAAGTTGTTTGATCTGCTCTTCGAGCTTCTTCTTAATGTGTTCGGGCATCAGTAGCCTTGCATATACAGCGAAATTGAACCGAAAGAAAGATTATACGTTTTGGGCTGGAAGGAGCGTCGGTCCACGCTGGGCGTCGAGGAAGCCCTGCAGGATAAGGACCGCGGCGACCTGGTCAATGACCGCCTTTCGGCCCGTTGTGCCAAAGCCGGAGGTGTTCAGGATCTCGTGGGCGGCGTGCGAGGTCAGCCGCTCGTCCCAGAAGTACAACGGAAGGCCAGTGCGTTCGGCGAGTTCCTGCGCGAAGGCCTGCGACTTCTGCGCCTGCGGGCTGAGGTCGCCGGAGATGTAGAGCGGCAGACCGGCGACGATGGCGGTGGCCTCGTGTTTGCGCGTAAGGCGGGCGATGGAGCGGATGTCTTCGCGCGGATTGGAGCGGTGGAGCGTGAAGACGGGCTGCGCTGTGAGGCCGAGGCCGTCCGAGATCGCCACACCGATGCGGCGGTCCCCGATGTCCAGGCCCATGATCCTGGCCAGGTTCGTCACGGGCTGCGGCGAATCAGTCATCGATACGGTCATCATGACTTGGCGGCTGGCTGGTCAAAATGAAGCGGAGAGGCGCGTGCCCGGTGTTTTTGGTCTGATGGCTCTGTCCCGGGGAGATTTCGATGCCCTCGCCCGGTTTGACGGTGAAGTCGTGGTGCTCGATCTCCACGTTGGCTTCTCCTTCAAGCACGTACAGGAACTGGCGCGCGCGGACGTGGTGATGGCGCGCCTCGGCGGTGCCGGGCGGCATGAGTTCTTCGATGATATTCAGCTCTGGCGTGCGGACGAGGTACCAGGCGTCGCTCTGGTTCGCGTGGGGGCCGCCCCACTTGTAGTGCTCTGCCGTGGCCGTGCTGATCGTCTTTGCGGGCATATTCCATCATGCAACACGGGAAGCGAAAGGCGGCAGTGCGATAGCATGAGCGCGTGAAGTTTCTTGGGTTCCTGTTTCTGCTGGTCGTGATCGCCGCGGGTGTGGCCGGTTTTCTGGTGATGGTTCCGTATGGGCCGAGCACGGAGACCTTCGTGGATATCGCCGTGGGCACGTCGACCCGTGGCATGGGGCAGAAGCTGGCGGCTGCCGGCGTGATTCGGAGCGAATACGCCTTCGACCTGGTGCGCGTGATTAAGCGCGGACGTTTGAAGGCCGGCGAATACCGCTTCGACCATCCCGCGACGGCGATCGAGGTCTACGAACGGATTTCGCGGGGCGATGTTTACACGCGTGCCGTCACGATTCCGGAGGGCTACAACCTGTGGGATATCGCTGCCGCCGTGGAGACCGCGGGGCTGGGCAAGCGGGCGGATTTCCTCCAGGCGGCCAAAGCCAATACGAAGCTGATCGCGCAGTGGAGCCCGTCGGCTACGACGATGGAGGGGTATCTTTTTCCGGATACGTATCGCTTCAGCCGCCATGCGACCCACGAGCAGATGCTGGCGGCGATGGTGCGGAGATTCGGGCGCGCGATGACGGAGCTGGGGGCGACTGGGAACGTATCCCGGATGGTGACGATGGCTTCGCTGGTTGAAAAAGAGGTCCACATCGACAGCGAGCGGCCCATGGTGGCGGGGGTCTTCGAGAATCGCCTGCGTGTGGGTATGCCTTTGGCAACTGATCCGGCCGTGGCGTATGCGGCGATGCTGGATGGCAGGTGGCGAGGGACGATCTACGCGAGCGATCTGGCGAACATGAATCCTTACAACACTTATCGTCACTCTGGTCTGCCTCCGGGACCGATCTGCTCTCCGGGTATGGCGGCGTTGCGGGCGGCTATGCATCCGGAAAAAACGGACAATCTGTATTTTGTGGCGGACGCGGCGGGGCACACGCGTTTTTCCTCCACACTGCAGGAACATGCGGCGCAGGTGCAGGCTTATCGCAAGGCGACCAGATAAATCGAACCGTGACTCCGGCGGGACGCATCTCTGAAAGAGATGGCTTTCGCGCCTGAGCGTGACGCCAAACGGTATACTTCTGGTTTGAGCTTGATGACGAACAAATTGGGTTTGGCGGTCATGGCCGGCGTGTTGTTTCTTCCGCTGACGGGCTGCTATCGCACGACACGCGCGGTGCAGAAGACGCATCCTCCTCCGCAGGTGTTCACCGTCTCTCTTGACCACCTGGTCAAGGATACGGACTCGCGTTACGACGCCATCAAGACGATGAATGCGTCGGTGGAGATCTCCGCTACAACGGGCGGCGGCAAAGAAGGCCAGATCACAGAAACGACGGGATTTACGGGATACATCCTGCTGCGCAAGCCTGGCGATCTGCGTGTGCTTCTCTTTGCTCCCTTCGCGCACATCCGCGCCCTGGACATGGTGACGGACGGCACTACATTTAAGATGGCGATTCCGCCGCGCAACCGGTTCATTACAGGGTCGAATGTACTGACGAAGCCTTCGAAGAACGCACTGGAAAATCTGAGACCGGGCGTATTTTACGACTCCCTTTTGATTCAGGGGTTGCAGAAGGGGCAGGTAGTCTCGGTGACCGCGGACGACCGCGTGTACCAGCCGGATCCGCTGAAGAAGTATTTCGTGCAGGAGCCGACCTACGAACTGAGCTTCCACCAACCGGTTGAAAACAGTGTGGAGTTGAAGACCCTGCGGACCGTCCACCTGGGCCGGTCGACGTTGCTTCCCTTTCAGCAGGACATCTACGACGCGGATGGGCAACTGGACACGCAGGCCACCTATGACAACTATCAGAAGTTCGGCGACGTGGAGTTTCCGTCCAAGATCGTCATTCGCCGACCGAAAGACCAGTTGAGCCTGACGCTGACCATTACCAAGATGACGGTGAACCAGGCTCTGGGAGACGATCAGTTCGAGCTGAAGATTCCGGATAATGTGAAGGTAGAAAAGCTCCCGTAAGATGGCAGGCGGAGGTTCGCCGATGCGTCTGTCGTCTGCTGCTTTGGTCTTAGCTGCCCTGATGGGCACGATTCCGCTTGTGGCGCAGAGCGATGCCCGTACGCAGGACCCTCGACCGCACGATCGTAGCTGGCTGATCGGTCCATTTACGCGGCCCGTCGATACGCCAGTGATCCGCCCCAATCCTCAGTCCACCTTTCTCGATCCGGTGACGAAGCAGACGGTCGCGTGGGAGAAGCTGCATACTTTCAACCCTGCGGCGACGATCTACGACGGCAAGATCGCGGTGCTGTATCGCGCGGAAGACGACTCGGGAACCATGATGGTGGGTGGGCATGCTTCGCGGCTTGGTCTGGCGACGAGCAGCGATGGCCTGCACTTTACGACCGAGCCGAAGCCCGTTCTCTACGGCGACAACGATGCGCAGAAGGCGAATGAGTATCTGGGAGGGGTGGAAGATCCGCGCGTTGTGCAGAAGGAAGACGGAACGTACATCGTGACGTACACGCAGTATGCGCGCGAGCGCCGGACGTACACCATCGGCCTGGCCACATCGCGCGATCTGCATCACTGGACGAAGTTCGGCCCGATCTTCGATGCAGCGCAGAACGGCAAGTATCGCGGCTTCAAGTACAAATCCTCGGGCATCGTGACGCGGTGGGATGGCAAGCGCATGGTGGCGGCGAAGATTCACGGCAAGTACTGGATGTACTGGGGCGAGATCACGATCCGTCTTGCGACCTCGGATGACCTGATCCACTGGACGCCGGTGGTCGACGCAAAGGGCGAGCCGAAGGTGATGCTGGCACCGCGACCTGGGCACTTCGACAGCGGATTTCCGGAGACGGGGCCGCCACCGGTGCTGACGTCGAAGGGCATTGTGATGCTCTACAACGCGAAGAACGCGACGCATCCGCCGGGCGGCGATGGCGCGACGGATCTAGCGGCAGGGACGTACACCGTGGGTGAGGCATTGTTTGCGGCGGACGATCCGTCGAAGATGCTCGATCGCACGGAGACGCCTGTCTTTCGACCAGAGCGTCCGTTCGAGCGCAGCGGACAGTACGTGGACGGGACGACATTCGCGGAGGGCCTGGTGCGCTTCGCAGACAAGTGGTTCCTCTACTACGGCTGTGCGGATTCGCTGGTGGGCGTGGCGACCGCTCCCGTCGCGGTGGATTGATGGCGGAGTTCGATGCGGTCGTTGTGGGTGGGGGGCCGAATGGTCTGTCGGCGGCGATCACGATGCAGCGTGCGGGGCTGCGTATTTTGCTGCTGGAGGCGAAGTCGACCGTTGGCGGAGGCATGCGTTCGGCGGAGATGACGCTGCCGGGGTTTGTGCACGATGTTTGTTCGGCGATTCATCCGCTGGGAGTTGGGTCGCCGTTCTTTCGCGAGTTGCCGCTGAAGGATTTTGGTTTGGAGTGGATCGAACCGCCGGTGCTGGCGGCGCATCCTTTCGACGATGGAACGGCTGCCGCGCTGATGTTTTCTTTGGAAGAGACGGCTGCGGGGTTGGGCGAAGACGGCGAGGCGTATGCGCGGATTTATGGACCGTTGATCGAAGCGTGGCCGAAGATCGACAGCGAGGTGTTGGGGCCGGTGCTGGCGTGGCCGAGGCATCCGTTGGCGATGGCGAAGTTTGGAGCGAAGGCGCTTCTGCCCGCTTCGATGTTGGCGAAGCGTTTTGCCGGGCGCGATGCGCGCGGTCTGCTTGCGGGCATGGCTGCGCACGGGATGCAGCCGCTCACCTCGGTTGCAACTTCCGGCCCGGCCCTGGTGTTGACGATTGCCGGGCATCGCGGCGGCTGGCCGATGGTGCGGGGCGGATCGCAGAAGTTTGCGGATGCGCTGGCGGCGTACTTCGTTTCGCTGGGCGGCGTTGTGGAGACCGGCGTCGCGGTGGAGACGCTGGATGCGCTACCGAAAGCGCGTGTGACGCTGCTGGATGTGGGGCCGAAGCAGTTGTTGCAGATCGTTGCGGGGAAGCTCTCTTCGGTGTATCGCGCGCAGCTTGAAAAGTTCGAGTACGGCCCGGGCTCGTTCAAGGTGGACTGGGCTCTCGATGGTCCTGTGCCTTTTGCTTCGGAGAGATGTCGCCGCGCGGGCACGGTACATCTCGGAGGAACGTTTGAAGAGATTGCACAGTCGGAAGCGGAGGTCGCTGCGGGCAGACATTCTGAAAAGCCCTTCGTGTTGTTCGCGCAGCAGAGCCTTTTCGATGCCACGCGCGCGCCTGCGGGACAGCACACTGCGTGGGGATACTGCCATGTTCAGAACGGCTCGACCGTGGACATGACCGAGGTCATTGAAGCGCAGGTGGAGCGCTTCGCTCCGGGATTTCGCGAGCGCATCCTTGCACGTCACACGATGAACACTTCTTCGATGCAGGCGTACAACGCGAACTATGTGGGCGGCGATATCAACGGAGGCGCGCTGACGCTGCGGCAGATCGTTGCCCGGCCTGTGCTGCAGAGCTCGCCTTACAGGACGTCGATAGATGGGGTGTATTTGTGTTCTGCTTCCACACCGCCGGGTGGTGGGGTGCATGGGATGTGTGGGTTTCACGCGGCTCGACAGGCTTTGGTGGATCGCTTTGGGATCTCTTTGTAGTCGAGGTTCTTCAAGGATGCGCTTCGCGCATTACCCACACATCGCAAAGAACGCGATGTATGGGGCACCCGGCACCCGGCGGTGATGGGTACCCGGTGTCTGCGGCTTCTCCAACTTCCGTCATCTCGACCGAACGCGAAGCGCGAGTGGAGAGATCTGCTTTTGTGATCGCGCGCAGCGCGATTGGATGTGCCTTCGGCACATAACAAAAGCAGATTTCTCCGCTCGTCTTCACTGCGTGAAGCCTCGGTCGAAATGACGGGCGTGCGCTTCCATCAAAACAACGATGGTTCTGCTGGCTCCCCGGGCGGCGGATTCTGCGCGATGTATTTTTTTGAATTAAATTTTCGTCCGGTCGACGCGCCGGACATGTAACGAATCTTTCCGAAGATGGGACGTTCGTTCCAGGCGCGGTCGAACTTGCCCACCAGCGCCCAAGCGATGCTTCCGTAGCCGTTGGGATCGCGGCCGTCGAGGAAGTAGCGGTCGTTGAGATAGACGGTGCGTTCGAAGGCGACGTGGACGGAAGGCGACCACTCCAGGATCTTCTTTGCCCAGTACATGCGCATGTAGTTGTGCATCCAGCCGCGGTGGACCATCTGTCGCTGCGATGCGTTCCAGAGCTCGTCGTAGGTCTCGGCGCGTTCGAGCTGCGCGAGCGAGTAGAGCGGAGAGCGTTCGTCGCGGGCGTGTTCGGCGATGGTGGTCTTCGCCCATGGGTCGGCGCACGCAGAGGTGTCGTAGTTGGGTTCGTACTTCACGAAGTTGATGCAGAGTTCGCGCCAGGTGATGAGCTGGTCGAGATAGGCTTCGCCGCTCTCTTTCGCTGCGGGGTTCGTCTGCATCGTCTTGCGCACGGCGAGCGCGATGGTGAGCGGACCGATGTGGCCGAAGTGCAGCCAGGGCGAGAGCATGGAGGTGCCGTCGGTCTCGGGATGGTTGCGGTCGCGGTCGTAAGCACCGAGGCTCTTTGTGAAGAGGTGGAGACGCTTGAAGGCTGCGTTGGAGCCGCCGTTCCACTCGTCTACAGGAAGGACGGAGCGGTCGAGGTCCGGCCACCGCTGCGTCATGTCGATCGAAAGTTTGTCATGACGCAGGCCACGCGGCTGCTGCCATTCTTTTTTAGGCGATGGATTTTCGATGTTCTTCACAAGATGAAGAAACTCCGGCAGGAACTTCCCCAGGCGTGGGCGAATGGTCCTCGCGGCGTACTGCGCTTTTTCTAGAAGCTTTGAGGGAACGATGACGTCGGCATCGACAGTCCAGTAAGGGATCTCGATGTTCTTCGCGACCGTAGAACGCCAGCGCTCCATTGCGCGGAGCGGGTTTTCGTCGCCAATGACGATGGCTGCGTGCGCTTCGGCAAAGAATTGAACAGGGCTGCACTCCGGAGCGTTGCGTAGAACGAAGCCGATACCACGTGCTTTCAGATCGCTTTCTACATCGAGCAGACCCTGTTGCAGGAAGTGATAGTGTCGCAGATTGGCGTTGGGGAAGTTCGAGATGCCTGCGAAGTAAGTGACGACCGGCAGATCGAGTTCGTCCGCAATCTGCACGGCGAGATTGAGAGCGGCATTATCGCGAGCGCGTTGCGCGCGCTGCATCCAGTAGACGACGCAGCGCCCGTCGGAACGGGGCGTGCCTTCGCGGCGAACGGTCACGCGCGGGTCCTGCAAAAAGTTTTTTAGCGTAGAGGAAAGTTCCGATGTTGGCATCTGAGCCAGTCTACGTACTCCAGTGTGGCTTCTCGTTCCCGCAGAGAGCGCGTTATGCTGTCACGATGATTGCATCGAAATTTCACCTCCGCGCGTGCAGTGTGGCGGATTGTGACCTGCTCTCTCTGGTGGGTTCGGGGGCCTTTCTCGAAGCGTTCGCCGATGACCTGGATGCAGCCGACCTTCTGGCGCACTGCCAGAAGAACAACTCTCCCGCAGCGTTTCAGAAGTATCTTGAACAGGCGACAACGCGGGCGTTTCTAGCCGAGGTGGCGCCGGGCAACGGGCCCGTGGGGTACATCCTGCTCTGCGAACCGGATCTGCCGGTGGAGGTTTCGCCCCAGGATTACGAGTTGCGGAGGATCTATCTCTTCCATCGTTTTCACGGGACGGGCATCGGTCGAGCTTTGATGGAAAAGGCAAAAGAGGCAACCCGTGAGATGGGACGGAAGCGCCTTTTGTTGGGCGTCTACGGGAAGAACCATGCCGCGATTTCGTTCTATGAAAAAGCGGGCTTCAAAAAAATCGGCGAGCGCCGATTTCTTGTTGGAACCACGGTTCATGACGATGACGTGATGGCGTTCGAACTCTGAAACGCGTGCGCTAATTGCACCGCTCGCAGTGCGTTTTCTCTTTTGAACTCAGGTGCGCATTGGACAATGCCGTTTTCATTGTGTAGAACTATCTTCCTTCGCACATTGTTCAGATCTGCTCGATCGAGAGTCTGAACGTGTGGGGTGAATGTGGGATCGAAACAACCGGGAAAACCTTCGAGCGAAATCCTGGGAACAAAAAACAAATGCCTGGTGTCTACAGGAAGTAGTGCCACCTCTCGCAGAATCCGAGGCTGATTATGTTTGAAGATTCGCTCGTAGAATCCAGCGGTAAGATCCAATCGAAGTCGAAGTATTGGATGATCGTCACGTTCGGCTTCAATGCCGTGATTCTGGCGGTCATGATCCTGATCCCGCTGCTCTATCCTGAGGCACTGCCGAAGACGGCCATGACGGCCATGCTCACGGCGCCTCCGCCTCCGCCCCCACCGCCTCCTCCGCCGCCACCGGCTGCAGTTGTGAAGGTGATCAAGGTTGTCGCGGCGCTTGATGCCATGACGGCTCCCACAAAGATTCCCAAGGAAATTAAGGCAGTGAAGGAAGACCCGCCACCGCCGCAGCAGGTTGCTGGCGTTGCCGGTATGGGTATGGGTTCCGCAGGTGGCGCCGCAGGTGGTGTCATGGGCAGCCTGGGTATCGGCAATGCGCCGGTTCCTCAGGTGAAGGTGGAGAAGCCAAAGGGTCCTGCACGTATCTCGGGCGGCGTGATGGCCGGCCAGATCCTGGTGAAGACTACGCCGACCTATCCTCCGATCGCTCGCGCGGCCCACGTCTCCGGTGCGGTGGTGATTCATGCCATCATCTCGAAGACAGGCAGCATCGAGAATCTGAACGTCATCTCAGGTCCTGAGATGCTGCGCGCCGCTGCGGTTGATGCGGTAAGGCAGTGGCGTTACAAGCCGTACGTTCTGAGCGGCGAACCGACGGAAGTCGACACGACGATCACCGTCAACTTCAACATCGGCGGGTAATACAAGTTCACGCAAAGTAAGCCCCTGTCTCCGGAGACGGAGACAGGGAATACAGCAAAGCTTCAACCACTCTAGAACGACCCAGATCCAGGAGGAACCATTTCCGTGATTCTCGCTCACATCGCAAACTTCGCTCATACTTCGTCTCTCGCACTCCTGTTCCAGGAAGCAGCGCCAGAGGCCGGCGGCTTTACCGTTCTCGGCATGTTGAAGAACATGGGCTGGATCGATCTCGTTGTCGTTGCCATCCTGTTCATCATGTCGATCTGGTCGCTCGCGGTCATGATCGATCGTGCCCTGTACTTCTCCGCTGCACGTAAGCAGTCGCGTGAGTTTGCACCCAAGGTTGCTGGTGCCCTCAAGGATGGCCGTCTGGATGAGGCGATCAAGGTTGCTGACCGCACGAAGAAGTCTCACCTTGCTGAAGTTGTGACCTCTGGCCTGCAGGAGTTCCGCTCCTACGGTTCGGGTGGCGCAATCACCGAAGAGCAGATCGAGTCCTCCAAGCGCGCTCTTGAGCGTTCCGAGGCCATCGTTCATGCCAAGCTGAAGCGCGGCCTGGGTTCGCTCGCAACGATCGGTTCGACGGCACCCTTTATCGGCCTCTTCGGAACGGTTATCGGTATTCTTCACGCGTTCCAGACCATTGCATCGTCCAAGAGCACCGGTATCGGCGCAGTGGCCGGCGGTATCTCGGAAGCTCTCGTTACAACCGCTTTCGGTCTCCTCGTAGCTATCCCTGCCGTTATGTGCTTCAACTACTTCACGAACAAGGTCGAAGCCTTCGACGTCGAGATGGATAACTCCTCCTCGGAGCTCGTGGACTACTTCATCAAGCAGTCGCACCGCTAAGCTCTAACGCTGTTACAGGCGAACGCGAGAACATGGATCGGATCCGGATGCCCCAGCGAAGCGGCATCCGGAGACTCCACGCCTCGATGGAGTACGGTTCTAATCGAACTTTCCGAACGGAGTATGGCTTATGGCAATTTCAAAACGCGATGAGGGTAAGAAGGTCAACTCAGACATCAACGTAACTCCCATGGTGGACGTTATGCTGGTGCTCCTGATCATCTTCATGGTCGTCACACCGATGGTGAACAACAAGGTGAACGTAGACCTGCCGCCAGCAGCCTCTGCCGTGGTCATGGAAAATGCGAACAAGGAAGACTCGGTCGTTGTTGCGGTTACACGCGACGGCAAGATCTTTCTCGGCGCCGACCAGGTGCAGGTAGACGACATGGGTCCGAAGATCTCTTCCCTGCTTGAGAACAAGACTGACAAAGAGGTTTATCTTCGTGGCGACAATCGTGCCAACTACGGTCGCGTAATGGATGCGATTGATGGTGTGCGCGCCGCGGGTGTGAGCCAGCTCGGCATGTTAACCGAAAAGACAGATCACTAATTGCAGTATGTCTCCGCCGCTGGCGGAGCAAAGGAGATTCTCCCATGGGTATGGCAGCAGGTGGCGGTGGCGGAGCTCGATCCGACATTAACGTCACACCTCTAATTGACGTTCTTCTTGTGCTCCTCATCATCTTCATGGTGATCCAGCCGAACGTGGTTCGCGGTATGGATGCTCTCGTCCCGCAGCCGCCCAAGAATCCACAGAATCAGGATGTAGATCCTCGCACCATTGTGGTCTCGGTCCAGCCTGGCGGTGGCAAGGGAGAGCCTGTTTACATGATCAATGAGCAGCCGTTTCCTCGCCTGGATATGACCGCTAAGCTGCGGGACATCTTCGCAACAAGGAACGACAAGGTGATGTTCGTGAAGGGTGATAAGGATCTTGACTTCGGCCGGGTGGCAGAAGTCATTGATTTCGGACACGCGGCAGGTGTAGACAACATCGGTATTATTACGCCTCGCGTTTTATCTGGACAGTAACCCCCAGGCCGGACCGAAGAGGAACCTCTTCGGTCCGGCCTGTTTCTGTTCCTGACGAAGCTTTGGATACGTATGGCAGCAGGCCCCGGCCATAACAGGACGTTGTGCGGTATCTCCTCCTCCAAAAGCTGGTTCTTCTGAAGAAACCTATGTTGTTGCTGGTCATTCGTAACTCGCTACCATTACAATCACAATCGAAGTACCATCCACGTCTTTCGTAAGACGACCCCGACATCGTATGCGGCTCTGAAGGAGATGATTCGTTCCATGACACTTACTGCACGTATTTCCGCAACCGCCGCACTTCTGGTGCTGATGATCTCGGCGACAGGATGCAACAAGCTCCGGTCTCGCGACCAGTTGGTCAAGGGCATCGCTGCTTTCAAGAATGCGCAGTATGAAGTAGCGACTAACCACTTCCAGAAGGCCGTCGAGCTGGATCCCAACGACGCCACCTCCAAGCTCTATCTCGCCACGGCCTACTCCTCGCAGGTTGTTCCCAATATGGAAACGCCCGAGAACATGAAGATCGCACAGAAGGCGATCGACGGTTTCCAGGAAGTTCTGAACCGTGATCCGAAGGACCTGACTGCCCTCAAACAGATTGCCTCGATCTATCGTCAGACAAAGCGAAGCGATATGGCCAAGCAGTACGAGCAGAAGGTCATCGATGTCGACCCGAACGACGCCGAAGCGAACTACACCATCGGCGCCGTGGACTGGATCGACGAGTACAAGAATGCGACCACGATTCTGGCTGCGGACGGTATTAAGGAAGACGGCGAAGGCAATGTCAAGATGAGCAAGGCTGCCTGCGCAAAGATCAAGGCAGTCAACCAGCCGCTTGTTGAAGAGGGTCTGAAATTCCTGCACCGCGCCGTCGAGATTAATCCGACGTATGAGGATGCCATGTCTTACCTCAACCTCACCTACCGTCGTCAGGCTGATTTCGCCTGCGGCGACACCGTTGCCCTGAAGGCCTCCCTGGCGAAGGCGGACGAGTGGAACCAGAAGGCGATGGGTGCTCGCAAGATCAATGAGCAGAAGAAGGAAGAGAAGGCAACACACGGTGTGGTGTCGCAGTAACCTTTCTTTCTGAAACTCGAAACGGCCTCCCTTGTGGAGGCCGTTTTGCTTTGGGGTAGATCCGCAACCGTCTACTGAGACTTCTGGCTCGCTGCAATATAGGACGGGGTATAACCCTCCCACTCCCACGGCGTGACCGTATCTCCCAGGATATGTTCCAGAAGCGGACGGAAGGTCTTCTCGCCGTTGTCGCTGTTGGTGAGAAGGATCATGCAGGTCTGACGTTTGCTGAAGCAGATCATGTAGTTCTGCGCACCATCACCGTGTCCTTCCTTGAAGAAGGCTGGGCCAAAGCGTGTGTGGGTGAGCAGCCCCCAGCCAACACCATAGGCGAGGCCGGTTTCCTTCGCCTCAGCTCCCGGAGGCTCCGCCAGCGCGAGCGGAAACTGATGCAGCGTCGGGATCTGCTTCACCGGTGTGAGCATGGCGCGCATGGTGGCGGGTTTCAAGAGCTTGCCGCTGAAGAGAGCGGAGACGAAGAGGGAGAGATCGTCAGCGTTGGTGGTCATGGAGCCTGCGGCGCGCGCGGGGAATCTCCGTGTCTTTGCAATGAACTTTCCTGCGGCGTCGAAGCGATCGGCAGCGTCTACACCGAACTCTTTGCGGTAGATGAGGCCGGTGTGGTCCATGTGCAGTGGCGTGAAGATGGCCTGCTGCATGAGTTCGTCGAGCGGCTTCTGCTTTTGCTGCTCGATGACGAATTGCACAAGGTTGATGCCTTCTCCGGAGTAGAGAAACTGCGACCCGGGCTTGTAATGGAGATGCAACTTCTTGTCGGGCTCAAGGCTGGCAAAGTTCGCAAGACCGGAGATGTGCGCCAGCAGCATGCGCGGTGTCACGAGTGGCCACGCCGCATCCTTCACAATCTCCGAGGCCGAAGTGCGGTAGGGCTCGTACGTATTCAGTGGCCTGGGAAGCTGCTTCGCAATGGGGAGGTCGAGATTGAACTCGCCGCGCTCGACCAGTTGCATGACATAGGTGGCGAAGACGCTCTTGGTAATCGACGCGGCCCAGGTGATGGAGTTGCGATCCATGGGCGTGTCCGGATCGCGTCGGCGCAGGCCGTACGAGATACTCCAGACGGGCCTGCCGCGATCAAGAACGGCGATCTGTGCACCGGTGACGTGCGCGTCGGAGAGTGTTTTGCGCGCGAAGCGCTCCGCCTCGGACGTGGAGAGGTGCGAACCGTCGAGGCGGCGGATGTCCTGTGCGGCTGCGGGCAGGGTGAGTGCAAGGCAGAGGGCGGGAAGAAGGCGCATGGGTGGATTCTACGGTGCGGAACCGTCGGAATGCGATACGTGGTCGTTCAGGATGTTCTCTTATGCGTCCGCCTAGGCGCCGGAGCGTGTCCGTCCAAAAACTGGCGGAATGCGGCGGTCACGAATCTTTCATCCAGCGAGCCTGATCCGAGCAAGAGCCGGTAGTAGAGGGAGCCGTAGAGGAGGTCGATGGCGACGTCTACGTCCGTATCTTTGCGCAGCGTTCCCTCTGCCACAGCCTGCCGCATGGTCTGGCGAACGGATTCGCGACGGGGTATCAGCCAGCGATCACGAAAGGCGAGCGCGAGTTCGGAGTCAGATTGAGCTTCGGCAACCAGAGAGCGGATCAGGTTGCCACGTGAACTACGGAAGAATGCGGCTTGTAGATCCAGCTGAAGGCGTAGGCTCTCCAGGGCTGTGGCCGCCTTGGGAAACGCTGTTTCATCCCCGATGAGCGCGAGTAGAGAGTCCATTACGACCGCTGCTTTGTTCGGCCAATGACGGTAAAGCGTCATCTTGCCCACGCCCGCCTCTGCGGCGATCTCGTTGACAGTGACCGCCCGAAAGCCATGCCTGGTCACAAGGCGAAGGGCCGCTTTCAGGATCGCCGAGTGTGCGATTTCGCTTCGAGGTCTACCTAGATAATTTGCCACATGCTGCCTCCCACCAAGAAAGTGCATCTTCAACGATACCGCAGGTATCATATATTCAACACCGATACCGACGGTATCGTATGGAGGAAAGATGAAAAGGATAGTCATCGTAACAGGAGCAAGCAGCGGTCTTGGAAAGGCTTTTGCCGCCGCTCTGCTGGAAGCGGGTTTCACCGTTGTGGGTACGGTACGGAGGCCCGAAGCTGCGGCCGAATTCGAATCCATGTCGCCGGGATCCGCAGTTGCCAGAATCCTCGACGTGACCGATGATGCAGCGAAGCTTTCCGCTGCGGTCGAGGAGATCGAGCGCAACGTTGGTCCTGTCTACGCCCTCATCAACAATGCCGGTTATGGGCACGAGGGCACTCTGGAAGAAAGCCCGATGGAAGAGTTGCGGCAGCAGTTCGAGGTAAACGTTTTTGGCGCGGTTGCGATGATCAAGGCCGTTTTGCCTCACATGCGCGCACGGCGGGGAGGTCGCATTCTGAACGTCACATCCATGGGTGGTTTGATGACGCTGCCGGGGCTCTCGTACTATCACGGCAGTAAGTTTGCTCTCGAAGGCATCTCTTCTTCGCTTGGAAAAGAAGTGAAGCCCTTTGGAATTTACGTTACGGCGATCGAACCTGGGATGTTCCGCACGGACTGGGCCGGACGATCGATGGTGCGTTCGGAGCGTCGCATCGCGGACTACGATGCGATCTTCAATCCCATCCGCGAAGCGCGCAAGGCACGCAACGGACATCAGCCGGGAGATCCCGTAAAGGCTGGCAAGGCCATCGCGGAACTTCTTGATGTACCGAATCCGCCCGCGCATCTACTTCTCGGACCCGATGCCTTTGACTACGTTCAGAAAGACCTTGAAGTCCTCCGCGAAGAATTCGCAGAGTGGGAACAGGTAACGCGATCGACCAACTTCGACTTGAACGCGTGATGATTACGCGTTCTTTGCCGACTCACCATGGAACATGGAAATCTTCTACAAGCTCCGGTGGTCTCTTTTTCGCCGGAACAAAGTAAACCCATTCCGGTGTCTTTACTTATAGCTTCGTCTCTCGCAGATTCGGGGTTGTGATGTTTGAAGATGCGTTGGTGGAGTCGGTAGGTAGAGTGCGGACGTCGTCGCGTTACTGGATGATCGCGACGTCTTCGTTGCAGACCATTGTGATGGCCGTTGTGATCCTCATCCCCTTGTTGTATCCGGAGGCTTTGCCGCGCAGTGCGGTGATGGCGAAGCTGACGGTTCCTGTTCCTCCGCGTGCTGCTGCGCCGCGTCCGGTGCAGACGGTCAAAGCGATTCACTCTGTGGCGGCGAGCAATCCCTTGGTTGTGCCGACCTCTCCCAGAACCATCATGATGGTGAAGGACGATGCTCCTCCGCAGATGGAGAGTACGGTTGCTATGGGGACGACCTCGCCGAGCGGTCCGACAGGTGTTCCGTTTGCTTTGAGTGTTGCGTCGACTCCGCTGCCGTTGTGAAAGTCGCGGCAAAGCCGGGGCGGCAGAGCGTTTCGAGTGGCGTGATGGCCGGGAAGATTCTGACGAAGACCGTGCCGAGCTATCCGGCGATTGCGCGGGCGGCGCATGTATCCGGGGCGGTGGTGCTGCATGCCAGTATCTCGAAGACGGGAGCGATTGAAGGTTTGACTGTTGTCTCCGGGCCGGAGATGTTGCGCGCCGCAGCGGTAGAGGCTGTGAAGTCGTGGCGGTATATGCCGTATCTCCTGAATGGAGAAGCGACGGAGGTAGAGACGACGGTCACGGTCAACTTCAATCTAGGAGGATGAACTGTTGCATCGTGTTTGTGATGGCTTAGGGCCACATCCTTAATTAATTGTTCTGAGTCAGAAGAAATAGAGAGGTGTTGAAGTTACAGGCAGGTATAAAATTCGCTCACCTTTGGTCCCTATCTGACCTGTGCTCTCAAAGAGCACAAAGCAAGGATGCCGCGATGAAGTCCAGGCTCATGCTTTTGGTAGTACCCGCCCTTTTTACATCGACGCTCCTCTCCCAAGTGCGTCCCTCAACGGTAGTTCGGAAGCCGGCCCAGGGTCCTGTGTTGGCGTCCACACCCCAGGCCGCACCGTCGTCCCTCTCGGAACTCATTAAAGTCACCATCTATCCGTCGCGTAACGAAGTGGTTCCCACGGGATCGTATGGGGTATATGCGGATCTGGAAAACATCTCCGCCTTCCCGGTCATGATCTTTCCGAATCAGACGACGCTCGTGGTTCTCCCCGAGGCCTCTCAGCCCAGCGCCTGCGTGAACTGGGAGCCCGCCATCTTTCCTACGGAGTCTCCGGCTTCCGCAGAGAAGCAGAAGGCGATGGATCCTACGACAAAGGTCCATTGGGACAATCCGCTGCTCATCGAACGAGGCGAGCACTATCTTGTCTTCTGGGATCTTGAACCGGCTTCGAAGAAGAATCCTCGTTCTTATAGCAGCAGGTGCGAGTTACCACCTCACTGGTATAGCGCACTTGGATTTGTTCCGGGGGATTATGCCTTTACCGTTGAGGGGAATGCGTACGCGCTACAGACATCGGCTCCCGTCGCTGCCACTCCCGTGAATCCTGCTAGCGCAACGGCGGCAGGCACTACGCCGATCGCGGCAAAGACCGAAACGGCTGCAGCACATGACTCCCTGGTAGGCGATCTAGTGAATCGAGCGGTAGCCGGGGCGATTCCTGCGCATCGCTTCTCCGAGACGAAGACGCTGCACGTCGGTCTCTCGCAGTTGACGACGCTCTTCGCGGCGATGATCGGAGCGTTCATCGCTTATTGGGTCGTTGCTCTGAAACCAGGTCAGGACTGGGACGCGTTCATCATGATTCTTGAAGATGCTGAACCGGAGACTGGCAGATCCGGCCCACCCATCTCGAGTTCGCGGAAATGGCTCGCCGGATTATCGCTTCTGCGGAATGCAATTCTGGCAGCCGTGCTGGGCGGTGTGGTCACGATTGTGGCCTCACGCCTCTCCGACACGCACTTTCCTGTCAAAGTCTCGGTCAACGACTGGTGGGGTGCCCTGACGATCGGATTTGTTGCTTATTTCGTCGGAAACAAATTCATCAATACGCTGTCCACGCTTGGAGGCAATGACGCAGAGAGCAGACTCGGAAAGCCTCCCGCTACTCCCACGCCTCCCGCACCGGTACCAGATCCTCCTAAAGAGAAGACTGGAACCAGTTGGGATTTGGGCAAAGGAAGAACGTTTAAACTCGAGGACGAATCGAGCTGAGTTACTTCGCGCCCTTTTTGAAGACTTCCTCGGCGAAGTAGTTTTCTACCTTCGACTGGTTGCGGAGCATCTCGAAGTACGCGTTCTTGAGCAGCGTGGAGCGGGCGTCGTGGAGTTGCTGGCGGATATTCTGCTGCACGGCCGGGTCGGTGAGGAGGCGCTGTCCTGCGGCATCGCGCGAGATGAGCTTCAGGATGACGTAGCCGATCACCTTCTTCGCCGGGCTTGCGGGCTGATCGAAGACGGGAAGAATGTCTGTGACGCCGCCAGCCTTCAACTTCGTGACCGCGGTGTAGGACAGGATGTCGGAGTGCAGCTGTGACTCCGAGATGAAGCCCATATCGCCGCCGTTCTGCGCGGTCTGCGGATTTTCAGAGAAGTTCATGGCGATGGCGCTGAAGTCTTCGCCGCTGTCGATGCGGTTCTTGAGGGTCTGGATCTTCTTCTTGGCTTCCGCGTCGTTGGTCGCCTTGCTGCTCTGCAGATTGACTGCCTGCGGCGATGGGAAGCTGGTAACGAGTACCTGTCCGAGATGGTACTGCGTCTCCACCAGGTTGTACTCGCTCTTGTGCGCGGCGTAGTAGCTGCTCACATCACTGTCGGTGATATTGATCTTCGAGTTGATTTCCTTGTTCAGGAGCTTGTCGAAGGTGAGGGAGCGGCGGATCTCGCGCTTCATATCGTCGAGGGTGTGATTGGAGGCCTTCAGGCGCTCGTTGAACTGCTCCTCGGTGTAAGGCGCCTTCATCTCCGTAACCTTCGCGTCCACGTCCTCGTTGGAGGCGGTGAGGTTCATCTTCGCGGCGCGCTGCTGAATGATCTCTTCGTCGATGAGCGAGCGCAGAATGGTGAGGCGCGCGCTGTCCGCCTGATCCTCGTTGACCGGCTGCTGGTTCTGATTCTGCGCCATCTGGCTCTTGTAGAAGCGGTCCAGGTCGGCGCGCGGAATGGCCTTGCCGTTCACGCTGGCTACGACGTCAGCGCCGTGTGTGGGATGGCAACCGGTCAGAGACAGAGAAAGAGCTCCCGCGATGAGCAGCGAGTTTGCAGAGCGGAACATGTTCTTAAGGTGCATGGGCGTCATGAGCTTCTTCCTTAATGCTGTGTGCGAAATTGTTTACTGACCCGAGGGTGCCTGGGGGAGAGGAACGGCGGGCGGAGGGGTTTTGCCCTGGGCTACGAGCGCCTCGTCGATGGCTTTCCAGACATACTCAACGGGGACTGCCCCGTTGACACGAAACCCGTTGATGAAGAGGGCGGGTACACCGTCGACGCCGAGATCGTTGCCTTCCTTGATGGAGGCGTTGACGGCCGCAGTGTCCTGCTTTGCGATGCAGGCGTTCAGGCTCTTGTCGTCTACTTTGTGTGCTGCTCCGACGTCCATGCTGATGTGATCGAGGTCCGTGTTCGCGCGCGAGATCATCTTCTCCGCAGTATCGGGAGCGGACTTGGCCGTGTTCGCACTGTTGTCCTTACCGATGTCGGCAAGCTTTGCATGAACGCCATCGACGTAGTCCCAGTAAGCTGGCGCGCTCTGCGTAGCGAGGCAGGCGGCGTTGACGGCTGCGTGGATAGCCCATGGGTGCTGTGGAATCGGCGCGTCTTTATAGACGATGCGGACCTGGTCCTTGTAGCGTGCGAGGATCGCGGGAAAGAGCTGCTCATGCATCTTCTGGCAGAAGGGGCACTCCAGATCGTCGAAGACGACGATGTGCACGGGCGCCGACGGCGGACCGCCGCGTGAGGGGCGACCGTCTTCTGCTACGAGCGTGCTCGGGTCTTTGGAGATGTCAAAGGTGTTGAACTGCGCGACCGTCTTGTTGTCCTGCGAGAGAAGGAACTTCAACGGATGTGGCGGCTGCCCCTGCGTAAAGAAGTTCACCGTGATGTCGTCATAGCCGGGGAAGGTACTGGACTTGCGATCGACCACCTGGACATCGACATTGAATGGGACATTGGCCTTCTGCCGGATAAGTATGGCGATGCGGCGGGCGGTCTCCGGTGTGAGCGGCCTTGGGCTCTGCGCATGGCAACCGAGGGTCGCGATCGAAGAGGTTGCGGCGAAGGCCAGAACGGCGACTGAGACGCGGCGGAGCAGGGGTTGAAAACACTTTTGCACAACCCTGATTATCGCACCAATGCTGGATTTACTGCGGAATGAGGGGCCATCTGAGGTGTCCGAAATCCTGCCGTCCTTGCCGGTCTGGTTTGTTCCGCTTGCAGGGGTTGGCGGGTGGGGAACGAGTACGACCGGGGGCACTCTAGAAGAGCCGTTCTGCTCTGCGCAGGTTTCCGGCGGAGCCGATGTTAGCGAGCGTGAAGTTGAAGCGGTAGACGTTCTCGTTCCGGACGGATCCGAGTTGGAATTTGCGGTATTCCACGGCGAAGCCGCAGCAGTTCCAGTTGTAACCCGTTTGAATGGTGCCATATTGCACGGCGGTCGACGTATTGCCGATGCTGGAGGTCGTGGCGGCGGTGACCAGCGGATGTGGGAGATCCAGGCCGACGTTGGCCGCTACCGAGAGACCTTCCTTGGTCGGATTCCCGTAGCCCATGAGAAGCCGAAGCTGCGAGAAGTTGGAATAAGGAGAGGTGCAGGTCGTGGTGGAGGTGCAGTTTTCACCGCTGCCGCTGGTGTTTGTACCCGTGGTGAAACGTCCCGGAGCGTTCAGGCGGGCATGCGAGATGCCACCGAAGTAGTTTCCAGTGTGATAGTTGATGAAGGTGTTGGACTGCGTGAACTTTCCGGCATGCGTGTCGTAGTTCATATCCCACTCCACATCGAAGTGTTCGGTCGCGGAGAAGCGCATCTCCGAGAGGATGGGGGAGGGTCCACGCGGTTCGGTGAGAAAGGCGACACCGGAGAAGTCGAGTGTGGAGTCCAGAACGTAACGGCGAATGATCGGTTGCGGAGCCTGGCCCGCGGGCGTGACGTAAGTTGGCCGGGGGACCACGCCGCCGAAGTCTTCATTGAAAAAACGCTTCTGCGCGATGCGCCAGCGGAAGCCCTCCCGCGTTCCGCCGCACTCCGCTCCCGGTTCGGAGGGAGTTTCCCCGACGCCGCAGGGATGCGTTTTGCTCGGACGCAGGAAGAGCCGCTGTGTAATGCCGTACTCTACTTCGTTCGTGTTGGCCACGACGTCTTTCACGTCGAAGCGAAGGATGGAGGAGAAGTCGTCTACGCCGGTGGCAAAGCGGTACTTCAGCGTCGGTTCGATGGTGTGTTTGACGCTGGGACCGAGGAAGCGCTGCAGGAAGCTGGTGTCGAAGGTGCGTTCCAGCAAAGGCGCACGGACCTCCGCCTCGGCTTCAAAGAGGGCGCGGTTGGTGGGGGTAGAGAGTTCCATGGGCGTCGCGCCGGGGATGGGCGCAGGTGTCCGCGAATGGGAGTAGAAGGTATCGCGCACACCGATGGAGGGGCGGAAGCTCCATCCGTAGGCCGATAGAGGAAGCGAGAGCTTCGGGTGAATATCGATGCGTTCGCTGATGTCGGAGGTGAAGTTGCTCTGCACGCGCTTGAGGGTCGCGAGGGAGTTCTCCGCGCTGAAGAGGAGTTTCGAATCTCCGATGCGGCGCTCCATCAGGTTGAGATCCAGGGAGGGCACATGGAAGATGCGCACCTGCTGCTCGGTCTGCGTTGGTGTGGCGACGCGCTTCAGGCCCTGGTAGCGATCCAGGTAGACGCCGGCTACCACACCGTTTTTTTCATGAACGGCGTAGGCAAGGGAGGTGATGTCGGAGGCTACGGCCTGGTTGAAGTTGTCGGTGAAGGCTTCGCGATAGATGTAGCTGCTGAGGTACTCCATATCCACGGCTGCGCGGGTGTGTTCCGTAATGTCTTTGCGCGCGCTCAGGGTGAAATCTTCGCCACCCTGGTTGGTGTAGACGCCGCCGGTGGGGGTAAAGCCGCGATCGAAGAGGCCGGAGTAGTGGGCGGTCAGGAAGTCCATCCCCGGTCCCTTGTAATGGAAGGTCGCGGACTGCGCGAAGCCGCGGCGGGAGAAGTACTCCACGCCCACCGTGAGATCCATGGACCGGTTGAGGACGAGAAAGAACTCTTCGCCGAGGATGAAGCCCTTTGACGAGGACTGCCCGAAGACCGGCACCATCAAACCGCTCTGTCGCTGCCCCGCTTCCAGGGGATGCGTTACGTAAGGCAGATAAATTACGGGGACGTTCAGGAGGCGGAAGAAGGTATTGCGCGCGGTGGCGCGTCCGTTTTCCACGACGAACTTCGCGGAGGAGAGACGCCAGTCAGGATTGGGAAGCTGGCACGAGGTGACGGTGCCGTCGAAGATCTGGAAGCTCTCCGGGCCTGTCTTGACGACGAGACGACCGGTAAAGATGAAGGGATTGCCTACGGTATAGACCGTGGATTTCTTGCCGGTGCGGATCCCGATGGACCCGATGACATCGTAGAAGCGGCCTGTCTCCGTATGGAGGTTGAAGTTGCCGTGGCTTGCGGAGATGGTCTGCTGCGCGGGCCCGCCGGTGACGCGGAGATGTCCTTCGGCGGTGACGTCGCCCGTGTCCGAGTCGTAGGTGATCTTGTCGGCACGGATCAGGTAGGCCTCCGTCGTAATGGATACGTCGCCATCCAGCGTGAAAAGGCTGCCTGATTTCGTCTGCGTGGTGGATTCGATGACGACCTTCTGGCCCGCAGTATTGGGTAGCGGTGTGGCCATGGGGAAGCGCGAGGTGGACGGATCGTCGGGCAGCGTGGCGTCCGCCGAGAGATTTACTACGGCAGGTGTCGAGGTCGTTACCTCTTGCGCGCAGATGGCAGGCGCATGCAGCCAGCCCAGCGTGATACACAAGGAAATACAGGTTGAAATGCAGGCCGCCGGAAGCAATGTTCGAATTGTTTTTCTCGCATTCGCCGGCAGGTTCGGAGACATCTTCTGGGCCACAGTTTGAGGCTACAACATTTGCGAAAGCGGGATTCATTTTGAGCAGCGTCAGCACACTTCCACTTGAGCCTTTTGGGACTGAATCGGCGCCTCTGCTGAAACAGCAGGTCGCGGAACGTCTGGCGCAGCACCGCCAGCGGCGCGGTCAGAATCTGATTCCGCAGGCTTTGTCCACCGATACGCAGGAGAAATCGCATCCTGTTGCGGCTGCCGTGGCGGCAAGATTTTCGCAGACGGTCTCCTATCGCGACTTCCTCGCCGCAGAGGCGGAGGCAGCTACGCGCAAGGCGGAGATGGAGATCCGGCAGGCGGAGGCAGCGGCGGAGATCGCCCGCCGCAACGCGGAAGCCATAGCCAACGCACAGCGCGAGCTGATGGAAGAGATTGCCAACTGGAACGCCCGCATCGCTGCTGCGAATGCGGCGAATCCGCATCTCGTGGAGGCATCCCCCGCACCGCAGCCGATGCTGGTGGAAGCAGCCGTGGAGATGGCGGTGACGACTCCCGTCGAAAGTACAAGGGAGCTCTTGCAGGACGTGGCGATGGACACGGAGGCGAGCGAAGAGACGGTGCTCCAGGCTGCCGCCATTGCGGCTGAGCCTTTGGTCTCTGAAAGCGTTTCTGAAAAGGCGGCGATCTCTGCTCCCCCGGCTTTCTCCATCCGTGCAGAGCTTGAGTCTCTTCCCGCGGAACCTTCCGTCGGCATTCCGGCGAACCTGATCGAGTTTCCGCGCCAGCTTGTGGCGGCGCGTAAGGCCCGCCCGCGTCTGGCCGAGGGTCCGCTCCGCGAAGAAGCGAGTGCCGCACCCGACAAGTCCCAGCTTCGCATCTTCGAAGTAGAGCCCGAGATGCTCTCCCCGCAGCCTCCCGCTGCGAATGTTCTTCCGGAGTGGAGTACGATCCGGCTGGATGCAAGCACGGAGCCCTATGCACCGGCATCGCTGGCTGCACAGCTTTCGTTTGTGCTTCCTCCGCAAACAGCCAGCCTTCAACTGCGCGCGATGGCTGCTGCCGTCGATCTGTGCTGCATCGGTGGAGCGTTTGTCGCCTTCGCCGCTGCGGTGGCCTATATCGCGCCGGAGCTGCCGAGTGGAAAGCTTGCCCTGATGGGAAGCGCGGGCGTGCTTGTGGCCCTGACGCTTCTGTACCAGGGGTTGTTCTTCACGATCTCGGATGCCACGCCCGGAATGCGCTATGCGCGCATCGCGCTGTGCACCTTCTCCGATGAGAACCCCTCCCGCTCGGCGATGCGCCGTCGCATCCTCGCTATGCTTCTGGCGGCTTTCCCCGTGGGCATCGGTTTCCTCTGGGCCTGCCTGGATGATGATGGCCTGGGCTGGCACGACCGTATGTCGCGCATGTATCCCAGAGGCTACTAAGATCGAACGAAAGATATCCTTTTAGTCGACGCCCCGCATATCGCCGGTGCGATGTGTGGGGCTTCGATTTTGAGCCTCTGATCCTTTTCAAGAGTGAGCCAGCGAGCCCTCCCGCTGTAAGGATTCGGCCCGGCCTTGTTGAGAATCTTCCATGATCGACGCCGCGGCTTTTCGGATGACATCGAGGACAAATTTGGGCTGAGACAACATCGGCACGTGGCTGCTGTCTATCTCGAAGGTGGTGGCTCCCATGCGCTTTGCGACAAAGCGTTCGAGCTCTGGTTGGATCGTGTGGTCCCCGGTGGCAACAACGTACCAGCTTGGCTTCGATCTCCAGGCAGTTCCTTCTACTTTTTGATTGAGCAAATCCACTACCGGCACGCCCTGGGTGGCGAAGAGCAGCTTCTGCTCTTCTTCCGGGAGATCGCCTGCAAAGGTCGGGACACCTTCCGGTTTGACCCATACCCTGCCCTCTACGACGTCGATCTTGGAAAAGATTTCGGCGGGTGGAAACTTCTCCTGCAGGCTTTGTGATGTTTCATCTTCGTCCGGGGCCAACGCGGCGAGATAGACGAGCCCGGCCACTCGGGGGTCGGTGCCCGCAGCAGTGATCACCGAGCCACCATAGGAATGACCGACCAGGATCGCGGGACTGCTGACCCGGCCCAAAGCCCTTTTCACGCAGGCGACATCCCCGGCGTGAGAGTCAAGACCGTGTTGAGACGCGATTACCTCATATCCTTCTTTCTGAAGAGTTGGGATTAATTTGCTGAAGCACGAGCCATCGGCCCAAAGGCCGTGAACAAAGACGATGCTGGGTTTACGTTGCGTAGACATAGGCTCCTCGTTCTGAGTAAGGCGGATGTGGTTTACCGCGCCGAACTCTCTAGCCTGGAGGTTAAAGGCATTGGAAGGGCGTGGCCGAGTTTGGCGGTGAGGCGAGACGGGAAAGCGACGAAGCGTGCATTTCTTCTCGATCCGCAAAAGCAAAAGGCCACCGGATTCCGGTGGCCTTTTCCTCTACTTGTAGTTGTATTTAGAAGGTGGTGCTGACGGTCAGGCGGAGTGTCTTTCTCGGCTCGCGCAACTGATAGTTTGCGCCGTAGAACTGCAGCGCCTGGTTGTAGCTGTAGAGACCCGCGCCGGTGTTGGGGAAGAAGGAGCGGAAGGTCGTGTTGTCGACAGCAAGCTTCTGCGGCAGATCCTCAAACAGGCGGAGCGGGTTGTACGCATAGTAGATACGGAACGGAGCGTTGACGATCGGCAGAATCACCTGGACTTCGCCACCGACCGACATGCGCGGAACGAAGTTGGTGCCTGGCGCAGTCTGCAGAAGATCCGGGAAGCTAACCTGCTTGCCTCCGGTGCAGGCGCCGTTCACGAAGACGGGGCAGCCATACAGGGGCGAGTTGATCTGCGTCTGTCCGAGAACGCTCTGCCGCAGCTGCGACTTGAGCGCGTCGAAGGTCATATTGAAATCGGAGAAGACGTCAAAGGTCACCGAGTTCCCCATGGGGATGCGGTACTCGATGTTGCTCGTGAAGCTGGTGTCGCCACCGACGGAGGTCAGACGGTAAACCGGAATCGGAACCTGCACATTGCCCAGATTCGGGTTGGTAGGATCGCGCGGAACCGTTGTGCCGTCGGGATTGGTGAGGTTGAACATCACCTTGGTGGGGATGAACGTGTAGGGCGAAGCGGAACGGATATCGAATCCGCGAATGTCGGTTTCGCCGCCGGCGTAGACGCGATTGAATGGAGGTGCGACCTGTCCGCCGAAGCCCTCTACGTGAGCGAGCTGCAAACGCATGCCGAGGACGTTATGACCGTCGCGGCTGATCCGCAGACCCTTCATCGGATAGTACTGGCGGAAGGAAGCAACGGGCGAGAAGTACTTGACGTTACCGCCCGCACCGGCGATCTGCACGGCAATGTTCAGATCGCGGCCGCTATGTGGACCAACCGCGCGATCGATCGACGAATAGGTAAAGCTGGGTGTAATCGTCGAGGTGATGATGCCGTTGAGCTGGTTCTGTCCGGCCAGACCGCTTCGGAACGCGAGTGTCTCGAAGATATTGCGCGTGTTGTCGTTGAAGGTGGTGACGGACGCGCGTTCGAGCCTGTAAGAGACACCGAGGCGCTTGAAGGTGCGGCGGATCGGGTACTGCAGGGAGATGGAAAGGCCCGTTGTGGACTGGTTGTAGTTCGTCAGAAGGCTCTGCTGTGCACCGGTAAGGTTGGCGCTCTGTCCGCTGGTGGCTGCGAAGCTCTTCGCCGGGTTGTAGTCGTACTTGGTCGCAAAGAGCTGGAAGCCGAGCGAGATGGGCTTGTTGCGGAAGTAAGGCTCGATGAATCCAAGGGTCAGGTTGCGCTGGAGATCGCCGACGTTTGCGGTCACCGAGAGCGTTTCGCCGAGACCGAGGAAGTTGTTGGTCTCATAGTTGAGACCGATGAACGAGCCGGAGAGACCGCTGATACCGCCGTTCAGACCGATGGAGTTCTTGCCCTTTTCCTTCAGCTTGAGGAGGAGATCCACGGTGCCTTCGTCGGCGTTGGTGCGTGTCTCGGAGTCCTGTTCTGCCTTGAGGTTTTCGAAGTAGTTCAACTGGTTCAGGCGCAGGATGGAGAGCTCCCACAGCTGATTGTTGTACTGCTGACCTTCTTCGAGCATCAGTTCGCGGCGGATGACGCGATCGCGTGTGACCGTGTTGCCGGAGAACTCGATACGCGAGACGAAGAACTTCTTGCCTTCATCGAGATCGATGTCGAGAAAGATCAGGTTCTTGGCTTCGTCAAAGCGCGGCTGTGGCGTACCGACGAAGTTGATATAACCGAGCGAGCCGTAGGCCTTGCGAAGATTCTCAAGACCCTTGCCGAAGACCGTGCGGTTGAAGTAATCGCCGTCCTTCATGGGGAACTGCGCGCGCAGGATGTTTACGTTCTTGTCCTTGGCGTTCAGGAACTTGATCCCGCCCAGGCGATAGCGCTTGCCTTCTTCCACGGGCACGAGGATATCGATGCGCTTTCCGTGCGACGGCATGAGGAAGAAGTTGACCCCACCGGCATCACGGATCTTCGTCTGCGGCTCACCCGTCTGCGCCTTGAAGTATCCCTTGTCACCGTAGGCTGCGCGGACGCGCTCCGCATCTTCGTCGAGCTTGGTTGCGTCGAAGGTGCGGGCAAAGAGGTTTTCCAGGATGATCGAGTGCGGGATACCGATGGGACGCGAGTTCCGCATCGCACCGCGAAGGGTGCGGCTGCTTATCTCGTGATTGCCTTCAAAGGCGATCTTTCCGACCTTGACCGTGGGTCCTTCCTTGATGGAGAAGGTAATGGCGACCGAAGCCGGAGGAATCGTCTTCACTTCCGTGCGGACGGTCGAGAACTGGTGGCCGTGCTCAGCGAGAAGTCCCTTCAGGGCGACTTCTGCCCGCTTGATCTTCGTGAAATCAAGCTGACTCTCGACGAGGGAGCCGATCTTCGCCTTTTTGAAGCGGTCCAGAACGTCGGACTGCGTCACGGCGTTGAGGCCCTTGTAGTTGATCTCGCGGATCGTCGGTTTCTCGTGAACGTAGATCACCATCTGCACGCAGGAGGGCGTCTCCACCTTCTCGATGCGGACGTCTTCAAAGTACGTCGTATTCCAGAGAGAGTTGAAGTCGCGTTCGACGATGGAGGGATCGTAGGCATCGCCCTGGCGCTCAAAGAGGCGCGCAATGACGGATTCCTTCGGAATGCGGCGGTTACCGACGACCTGGGGCTGGCAGAACGTCTGTCCGGTGGTGGCCTGAGCATAGGTCGCGGGAGCTACAGCAGCAGAAAGAAATGCGGCCGCAGCTACGGGACGGAACCATCTGCCGAATTGGCTTCCAGGAGACCGCAGGATCATTTGCGCATGCTTCAGAGAGCTGACGCCCTCCTGTTTCACGGTAAGAATACGAACACCTTCACTGCCTGAAATCTGCCCGCGAACCAACTGTTCCGGAGAGCTTGATTATATGGGAGGGACGAGGCTTAAACGAGCGGCAGAGCCGGAGTATGCACCTTATCCGGTGCATCTGTCCGCGCTTGCTGGAAGAACGTATCTTCCGCGCTACCTGACAAAGGCAAAATTCGCGAGGGTTCCACCGCTACCGCGACTTCCACCATCGTGGAATAGAAGGTTGGGCCGCCGCCAAAATCCGTGAGCCTTTCGCTGGTGAGCAGGTTGACGCCATGGCCATCCCCGGAGAGCTTGTTCCATCCCATACGCGTGGCGACCACGCCGGGCGGAACCGTGGGTCCAACCTCCGCCAGCAGGCGCAGCGTTCCGCGATCGTTGGCGACGGTGACGACCGCGCCTGCGACGATGCCCCGCGTCGCGGCGTCGTCCGGGTGAATCTCCAGCTTGCCGAGGTGCGCCTCCTCCATCCTGCGGTGCGTCGGAAGGTCCGCGAAGGTGGAGTTCATCCAGTTGTCGGCCTTGCGGGGGAGAAGCTCCAGAGAATAGGAGGTGCCGTGATTGCCGTGGCGCGACTCCCGATTCGGAACCCAGCCGGGCAGCGGGTCCATGCCACGCTGAGCGAGGGTTTCGGAGTAGAACTCGCCACGTCCGCTGGGTGTGCGGAACCAGCTCGCATCGCTGAAGGGAAGGTATTCGCCGTTCACATTGCGTGGGAAGCCCAGTTCGATGGGGCCCTCGGAGCGGAGACGGTCGCGCGTGATGCCCTGCATCCACGGATGGGGCGTGTCGAGGGCCTGTTCGATGAGATCGTCTGCGGTCTCGCGGAAGCAGGGTTCGGTGAAGCCCATGCGCTGGGCCAGGTCGGCGAAGACCTCCACGTTGGAGCGCGCTTCTCCGAGCGGTGCCATGGCGCGTTCGGAGAGCTGCACGAAGTAGTGGCCGTAGGCTCCCTGCACGTCGCTCTGTTCGAGGAAGCTTGGAGCGGGGAGAAGGATGTCCGCGTAGTCGGCGGTGTCTGTAAAGGTCTGGTCGTGAACGACGGTGAAGAGGTCGTCGCGCCGCATGCCGCGCAGGACATCGCTCTGGTTCGGAGCGATGACGGCGGGGTTGGAGTTGTAGACGAAGAGCGCGTGGACTCTTGGCTCGTTCAATTCCGTGAGCGCGTGGCCGAGCTGGCTCATGTTCACGACGCGTGCGGCGCGGTGGAGCGGGCTGGCGCGCATGAGTTCGGGCATCTCAAGGCGCGCTCCGTTGAAGCCGAAGGCGCCGGAGCTGGAGAGGCCGAAGCCTCCACCGCGATGGAGCCAGGCTCCTGTAAGCAGGGGAAGCATGGCGATGGTGCGCGCCGCTGTGCCTCCGTTTTCGCCGCGCTGCACGCCGTAGTTCATGCGGATCACGGCGGGCTTCGTGGTGGCGTACTCGCGTGCGAGCTGGACGATCTCGTCCGCCGCCATGCCTGTGATGCGGGCCACATTCTCCGGCGCATACGTCTCAGAGAGAGCACGTTCGCGGAGCGCTTCGAAGCCGTAGGTGCAGGCTTCGATGTAGGCCGTGTTCTGTAGACCATCACGAAGGATGACGTGCATCATGCCCAGCGCAAGAGCGACGTCTGTGCCGGGCCGGATGGGAATGTGCCAGTCGGCGAGCTTTGCCGTGCGTGTGGCGTAGGGGTCGATCACGATGAGGCGCGCGCCGTTGCGGCGGGCCTCTTCGATGAAGGGCCAGAGGTGGATGTTGTTGCCATGAATGTTCGCGCCCCAGGCCAGGATCAGCTTGGCATGGACGAACTCCTGCGGCGGCGTGATGAGCCGCGTGCCGTAGACGAGGTTCAGAGCTTCGGTGCCAGCAGTGGAGCAGATGGTGCGGTCGAGCTGCGAGGCTCCTAGCCGATGAAAGAAGCGCCGGTCCATGGAGCCGTAGCCAAGTTTGCCGATGGTCCCTGCGTAGGAGTAGGGAAGGACCGATTCGGGGCCGTATTGATCGCTGACGCGCTGAAGATTTTTAGCGATGGTGTCGAGCGCTTCGTCCCAGGAGATGCGCTCGAAGGCTTCTGCCTCGCGTCCATGCGGGAGCGAACCTTTGGCAACACCCGGGCGTCGGCGCATGGGATAGAGAAGGCGGTCCGGAGAGTAGACGCGGTCGAGGTACTTGGCCACCTTGCCACAGAGGAAGCCACGCGTTACCGGGTGCGACGGGTCTCCGCCGATCTTCACCACGCGTCCGCTGGACGTGTCCACGGTGGCCAGAATGCCGCAGGAGTCCGGGCAGTCGAGCGAACAGGTGGCTCGTTTCACGATTGTGGTAGATGCCGCTTCCACTTCGGGCATATGCTCATTCTACGGCGTACCCCCAGGAGCAGTACATGCAGATTCTTCGCAGGCTCGTCTTTGCTTTTGTCTTTGTATCTATGGTGGCAGCGCCGATCTTTGCGCAGGATAAGCGCCCGGAACAGCTTCGGATGATGACACAGCCGGAGCTGGACGTTCTGAAGGTGCTTCTGCAGCAGGAGCGTGACTGGAACCGTGGCGACCTCGACGCGTTTGCGACGGGATACAAGCATGCTCCGGACATCCTGTTCATGGGCGGCAGCTTCATACGCGGATACGAGGCGATGGTGGCCAACTACCATAAGACCTATCCGACACGGGAGACGATGGGGCAGCTCACCTTCAGCGATCTCGACCCAAAGGTTCTGGACGGCAGCTACGCGATCCTTACGGGCACCTACCATCTGGAACGTGGGAAGAAGTTTGGCGGATCGGCGGACGGCGTGTTTTCGCTGGTGCTGGAAAAGACGGATGCGGGGTGGAAGGTCATCCTCGACCATACGACGTAGAAGCAAAGTAGAATCAGGGTCAGGAGATCTCCATGCTCTTCCATGTTGTGCTTTCGAAGGCAGAAGACGGTTGGGTGGTCGCCGAGGTCCCGGCTCTTCCCGGATGCGTTTCGCAGGGCGTGGACGACGAGGAAGCCCTCGCCAACGCGAAAGAAGCAATCACCGCGTGGCTATGGGCTGAGGATCAGAAGGCCTCGGAGAATCTCCCGAGCGATCAGAGACAGATGCTGGTCGCTGTCTGATTCGAGTATGGGAACTCTCTCGAATATCTCCGGACGTCAGGCAGCGGCTGCGTTTGAGCGTGCGGGATGGTTTTCTCGCGGACAGGTCGGAAGTCATCTGGTATTGACCAAAGAGGGTGAACGCGCGAATCTATCGATCCCTCAACATAAAGAATTGTCTGTCGGCACTCTGCGTGCTTTGATACGGAACGCCGGCATATCGGTAGAAGATTTTCTGAAGCTTCTCTAAGCGCAAAAAAGGAGGCCCATGTTATAGGCCTCCTTTTTTGCTGGAAACACATGCTTACAGCGAGAGGATTTCCTTTTCCTTGGCTTTAAAGAGGTCTTCGACGCGCTTGATCTCCGTATCTGTCATGGCCTGGGTCTCTTCCATCGCACGCTTTTCGTCGTCAGCGGAGATGAGTTTGTCCTTCGTGGCCTTCTTGATGGTGTCGTTGCCGTCGCGGCGGATGTTGCGGATGGAGGTCTTGTGGTCTTCCAGGACGCTGGCGAGTTGCTTTACGGCTTCCTTGCGGCGCTCTTCCGTCATGGGAGGAATGGGGATGCGGATGACCTTGCCGTCGTGCATGGGATTGAAGCCCTGGCCGGAGTTGCGGATGGCCTTTTCGATCATCGGAACGACGGTGGGATCGAAGGGAGAGACGACGATGAGCGTCGCTTCGGGCGTGCTCACGGAGGCGAGCTGGTTCACCGGCATTTCGCTGCCGTAGTAGTCCACACGGATGGCGTCCAGCATGTGAACGCTGGCGCGGCCGGTGCGAACGCCCACCAGGCTGGCGCGGAAGTCGTCCACCGTCTTGTTCATACGTCCCTGGATCTGTCCCTGAAGCTCTTTGAGAGCGGGAATGTTTGCCATCTGCGATGCCATAAATCAACCTCGTTCGTAAAATACGCGTGAAGGAGATTCTATCGGACGTGGAACCGTCCCGTCTTTCCGGAAGAGCGCTTAGCGCGGGTTGAGATAGATGGGATTGCCCACCAGCCAGAGTGTGCCGTCCGGACCGCGAACGTCCACACGCACCCAGTGTGGTGCGCCATCGCTCCGCCAGGTTCCGATGCGTTGCTCTTCTTCGCCCGCTGCTGGCAGCGTGGGAAGCCAATCGACGGACTTGCCATCGCAGAGGACGACGGGCGACGCACCCTTTACGTCGTGCAGCTTCAGGGTGAAGCGGACCTGATGCCCGGTAGTGGCTCCGAGGATATCGCCCATCTGCGCCGAGGTGGCGACGTGGTCTACATCGGCGGTGGCGCTCCACTCCATGCCGCGCGTCTTCGTTCCCTGCGTGTCGATGAAGACGTGGCCGCCACGGATGCCGTCGAGGATGGCGCGCTCTGAGAGATTATTCGCGTAGACGACCGTAGAGGGATAGCCGATCGAGGTAGCGCGGTCGGGCGGCGTCGAGCTGTTGTGGTTGTCGCTGCCCGCGATCCCGACGATGCGAAAGCCTGCGTCCAGCTTCGATTGCCAGAAGGGGATACCCGCCATAGGTCCGGAGGTGATGCCGCCGTTGACGGCTTCAAGGACTCGGATGCGAGCCCAGTCGGTGTTGGGCACGGTCCAGCCGCAGCCCATGCAGGATTCGCCGCTCGGCTGCGCGGGGTGATTGATGGAGAGGAGGCCGTGAAGCTGCTGGACTCGATCCAAAAGCAAGTTGAAGTTTGGAACTGTGTCCGTGAGGCGGAAGTCGATGGGTGCCGTCGTTCCGAAGACGTTCGCATGGCCGAGGAATGTGGTGATCTCGCGTCCGGGGATGAGGAGAAGCTGGTCGAAGGCAGGTTGCAACTCGCGCATGGCGTCGAAGTGCGAGGTGGTGTTGTGGTCGGTGATGGCGATGAAGTCGAGACCGCGCGCGTTGGCGGCTTCGACGGTGCGATAGAGCGGGCAGGGAATCTTCTTGCCAGACTGCGAGGTGCAGCTGCCGTCCGAATGGCCGTCGTGCATGTGCAGATCGCCGCGATACCAGGCGGGACCGGAGCGGAGAGGTTCCCGGCTGAAGGTGGAGACGGCGGGTGCGTCCGTCGCATGCCCGAACCAGATCTTCACCTCGTAGTGGCTGGTGACGCCGGCGCGAATGCTGGGGATGCCGAGGAGGATCTTCCATGTGCCGGGACGGATGGGGCCGGGGAGATAGCTGGGCGTCGCATCGGTGTCGGAGAGGGTAAAGAAGCTCTTATTGCCGCCGCTCCAGCCGCGAAAGCGCTCGTTGTCGAGCAGACCGAGATCGATGCTGGTGCGCTTGTCTTTGTCTGTGTAGGAGAGTTCGGCGGAGAGGCGCGTGACGTCCGCGGGAACGGTGAAGGGAAGTTCGCGATAGTGCATGAAGTCCGCGCGGCTGACGGTGCCTTGGAGCGTGAGGTCGGGCTTGGGTTCGATGGATTGCGAGTATAATGCCGAAACGAAATGGAGTCCGAACAGGATGACCCACACTTGCTTGAGAAGCGACCCATGCATATTGATGTTCCCCCGCGCATCAGTGTATGTGTGTCGGATAACAGTTCGGGACGGAACCAAAAATCGGGTGCCCCATTCATCGCGGCCTTACTGCGATGAGTGGGTATTCGCGCGGAAGCGCGAACCGCTTTTAGATTTTCGCCTCACCTGGATCCAAAGAGGAACGAGCATCCTCCCGCACATCGCAAAGAGCGCGATGTACGGGGCACCCAGAATTCGGAGAGCGAATCTCTATACGAGGCCGGTGCTCTGCGCCTGCTCATGTGCGTGGTAACTGGAGCGGACGAGCGGTCCGCTCTCGACATGGCGGAAGCCCATCGCGAGCGCTTCTTCCTTCAGGAAGGCAAACTCTTCCGGCGTGTAATAGCGCTTCATCGGAATGTGGTCTTTGCTGGGCCGGAGGTACTGGCCGACGGTGAGGATGTCGACCTTGATCGCGGCGAGGTCGCGGAAGACGTCCAGAAGCTCGTGCGTCTCTTCGCCCATGCCGACGATGATGCCGGTCTTGGTGACCTGGTTCGGATTGAGTTCCTTTGCCAGGCGCAGGTAGCCGAGCGAACGCTCGTAGCGGCCACCGGATTTGGCGACGCGGTAGAGGCGCGGAACGGTCTCGATGTTGTGATTCAGGATCTCGGGCTTTGCGGCCACGACGAGGCGGATGGCTTCTTCAGTCCCCTGGAAGTCGGGCGTGAGGACTTCGACCTGGCAGCCGGGCGCCTGCTTGCGGATCTCTTCGATCACTTCCACGAAGGCGCGTGCGGCTCCGGTGTTGTCATCATCGCGATTCACGCTGGTGATGACGGCGTGTTGCAGGCCGAGTTGGGCGACGGCGTAGGCGACGCGCCGGGGTTCGTCGTAGTCGATGGGGTCGGGCTTGCCGCTGGGAACGGCGCAGAAACCGCAACGCCGCGTGCACATGTTGCCCAGCATCATGAAGGTGGCGGTCTTGTGGTTCCAGCACTCGCCGATGTTGGGGCAGTGGGCGCTCTCGCAGACGGTATGCAGGCCAAGCTCGCGTGTGAGCTTCTTGAGCGAGTGGTAGACCTCGCCCATGGGTGCGCGCGCCTTCAGCCACTGGGGCTTGGCGCCGGGTTTCTGCGGCGAAAGATCGATCTGGATGAGGTCGAGGACCGGGCTTGCCATGCAGCTACAAGTCTACGCCCAGGGGGAGGCGGGGGCTAGTGGACCCTCTCGCGGACCTCGTCGCGGATAAGGTAGAGGAAGAAGACGAGGGTGAAAGCGGCGGGCAGGAGATACCCGGCGAGGTGTGTCTGGAAGAAGAGGACGACGTTGCCGAGGGAGTAGAAGAAGGCTCCACCGGCGAGCAGAGCCCAGCCCCAGCGGCGAAGCCTGAGAAAGCCGAAGACGCCAACGACGATCAGCGAGCAGAGTGCCAGAATGGCGTAGCGGGCGCTGGGGCGCGCCTGTGTATTTCGCGCCGCGGAGAAGGCGTTGCCGATAGAGATCACCAGCATGAAGATGGCGATCATGGCCATGCCGGGCAGCATCTGGGGTCCGCGAAGTGACTTCTTATCGCTCATAAGGTCTTAAGGTACGCCAGCAGGTCGCTGGTCTCTTCCGGGGAGATCGTATCTCCGAGTGCAGGCATGTTGTTGCGGCCGTGCTGGATGGTGTTGGTGATGCGGTCGTCGTTGGCCGGTGCGCCGCTGGGGAGGTAGGGCTTCTTGTAGAGGCCGAGGAGCGATGGGCCGTTGAGCGGCTTGTCGACGCGGTCGTTGTGGCAGGCTCCGCAGCGCGCAGAGTAGACGGCGCGGCCGCTTCTTTCGGTCGGCGTAAGTTCGCTGAGCGGTTTTGGGGGAAGTGTGGATTTGCAGCCCGTGAGGGTAAGCAAGATAAGGACTGTGAGCGCAAAATTCTTCACGACTTCGATTCTCTCATCTACTCTGCTGCCGCAATCGCAGCGATCACCTTATCCATCACCTGCATATCCACATTGCTGCGTGGCGTATGAGAGTTCGAGATGATGCTGAAGACGACCGTCTGTCCACTGGCACATTCGAGGTAGCCGCTCAGCGCGTGCGTTTCCCCGAGCGTTCCCGTCTTGGCGAAGATGTGGTCTTTCAGAGGCGAGTTGGGAAAGCGTGCGCGCAGGCCGCCGTCTTCTCCGCCGACGGGCAGAGAGGCCTTCCAGCGTGCCCCCCAGGGCTGGGTTGTGGCGTAGCGGAGGAGCTGCGTCAGGGCGCGCGGTGTCACGAGGTCGTGTCCGCTCAGTCCGCTGCCGTCGAGGAAGACGAAGTCCTCCGGGTCGATACCTGCACGCGTGGTCAGGAAGGAACGGACGACGCGGACACCCTGCGCGTCGGAACCGTCCTTGCCTACCGTAAGGCCGAGCAGGCGGAGAAACATCTCCGCGTGCTGGTTCTGCGAGATCTTGTTGGTCCATACTACGTCGTCGTAGAGGGGCGCGCCGACGTGCTTTGCTAGAACGTTGGCGGGCAGCGCAGGCATCTTCGCCGTTGCCGTGTCGAGGTTAAGCGGCTCTGTGGCTTCGCGGGTGAAGCCGAAGACGGGCTCGACGCGGTGCTTCGCACGCGCGGCTCCGGTGACGGTGATGCCACGCTGTTCGAGAGCGGCTTTCAGGGCGCGGGCGGCGTACTCGGCGGGATCTTCAATGGCGAGGTCTTCGCTCTGCGGCTTCGCTTCGAGGGCGATGGTTCCATAGAGGCGCAGCACGCGCGAACCGCCGGTGACCATCACGCTGCGCTGGATGTCTGTGTGCGTCTCTGCGCTCTTGGCAACGGTGACGATCTGGTTTTCGATGGAGTAGAAGGGCAGCGCGGGATTCAGGGTGATGACGGCGGGCGCGCCCTCCTTTGCTCCGGGAGCAATCTTGAGGTTGAGGGCGTTGTCCGCGATCATGAGCGCGTTGATCGGTGCGCCGTAGTACCAGAGGGCATCGTCGATGGACCAGTCCTGCGGATACGGATCCCAGGGCATGAGCGTGTCGTCGCCAACGACGTCGCCGTCCACATGGGTGATGCCTGCAGCCTTGAGCTGGTCGGCAAGTTCGTTGAGGTAGCGGAGTTCGTCCACGGGAGCTGTCGGGCCGGGCGGGCGTAGCGCGGGAGAGACGTACGGAATGGCGCGGCCGGAGAGGTTCGCATCGCCTGCGCCGTGGAGGGTGAGGTCTCCGTGGACGGTCCCGTTCTGGTTGACGCCGGTGACGGTGGTCGTGAGGCGCTGGTCGACGGGCAGGAGGGCCATGGCGGCTGCGGTGGTGGCGAGCTTGTTGTTAGAGGCGGGCTGGAAGAACTGTCCTTCGTTGATCGTGACGAGGGGCGTGCCGTCGAGCTGGGTGACGTGGACGCCCCAGTGCGCGCGCGATACGGTGGGCGCTGCGAGCATGTTCTGAATCGTGGACTGGAGGGCGATGTCCTGGGCTGGGGAGGACAGCGCCAAGGCACAGAAGGCGGAGCCTATAAGGAAAGGAAGGGTTTGCCGGAGCATGGGCGGAGTTTAGCATTTTGGGTTTCTTATCGGGGCCTTCCTTTGTCATCCCGTAACGAAGTGGAGGGATATGCTGTCCTGCTTTTATGGGTTGTTTTCGAGCGGATGATGCGCGTTTTCTTGATTCTGTCTTTCGACCCAGTGATGTCCGTCCTCGACCAAAGTGGAGAGATCTGCTGTTGGCATCGCGCAAAGCGCGATCGGATGCGCCGTTGGCGCATAGCAGAAGCAGATTTCTCCGCTCCCTTCGCTTTGCTCCGGTCGGTCGAAATGACGGTGTTGGTTGCGCAAAAGGGGGAAATGTCCGTCTCTCGATCAATAATGTCCGTCATCTCGACCGAAGTGGAGAGATCTGCTGTTTCTCAGGTCTCCTGACTAATCTGGTTTGTGCGCTACGCGCGACCCACCCTTTCGCAAAGAGCGCGAAAGAATGGAGCACGGGTCGAGGGACGGTATCCTGAGTTGAGATGGATGATGCAGGGGTAGAGGTAGTTCCGGAGAAGGCAGGCGGTGGTTGGAAGCAGATGCTGCTTCCCTCGCGTGTGCATACGGCGCGGTCGGCGGCGGTGCTGCTGGGTGGAGCGACGCTGTTGAGCGCGCTCGTAGGTCTGGTGCGGACGAAGTACATCGCGCATGTCTTTGGCGCGACTCCGGCGATGGAGGCCTATCAGGGCGCCTTTGAGTTTCCGGACATGCTGGGCTACCTGATCATTGGCGGGTCGATCTCTATCACGCTGGTCGGCATGCTTTCGCGGATCCGGGCGGAAGAAGATGACGAGCGTGAAAATCTGGCGATGTCCGTGATTCTCAACGCCATGACCGTGGTCTTCAGTGCGGCAATACTTCTGGCGGAGATCTTTGCGCCACAGTACACGCGCTGGAAGTTTCCCGGATTCGATTCGCAGAAACTCGCGCTTTGCACGTCGTTGACGCGGATTATCCTCCTTCAACCGCTTCTTTTCTTTATCGGGGGTGTGCTGGGGTCTCGTCTGCTGGTCAGAAAGATATTTATCTATCAGGCGATCACACCCTTGATTTACGGAATCGGCGTCATCGCGGGGGGCGTCCTATTTTCGCACTCGGCGGGTATCTATTCGCTGGCCTATGGTGTAGTGGGTGGTGCGTTTGCCGGGCCGGTTTTGTTGACCGCCGTTGGGGCTTATCGTTCGGGCATGCGGTACAAGCCGGTGCTGAATCTCAGGCACCCGCTCTTTCTGGAATGGCTGCGGATCTCGTTTCCGTTGATGATCGGCGTCTCCCTGGTCGTAGCGGATAAGTGGATTCTCACGCGTATTGCATCGGGTGAACCGGGTGGCGTGACGCACATCAATATGGCGAAGACCGTCTTTCAGTCGCCGTTGATGATCTTGGGGCAGGCGGCGGGGGCGGCTTCTCTGCCCTTCTTCGCTTCGCTTTTTGCGCAGAAGCGTATCGCGGACTTCTCTGCTTCCGTGGATCGTGCCGTAACCCGCGTGGCGGCGGTCTCCCTGCTGGCGATTTCGTTCATGACGGCGATGGCTCTGCCCATTGTGTCGCTATTGGTGGGTGGTGGAAAGTATGGCCCGCGAGATACTGCTGAAACCGCGCAGTACTTTACGATCTTTACGTTTTCTCTCGCTCTGTGGGCGGCCCAGGCGATCTACGGACGTGCGTTTTACGCGGCGGGCAATACCCTGACGCCCGCGATTGCGGGAACCGCGATTACCGTAGGGTCGATTCCGGTTTACGCTCTGCTCTTTCATCTGGGTGGAATGACGGGGCTCATGTGGGCTTCGAACTTCGGTATTACGTTGCAGGTGTCTGTGCTGGCTATCCTTCTGCATCGCAAACGGCTGGTCAGCCTGGCGGAGCTGGAGTGGGGCGAAATTGGGCGGGCGCTTCTGGCCTCCGTGGTGGCGTGGTTTGTGCTCATAGGATTTATGCGAATGCTGCCCGCGATGCATGGCCGGTTAGGAAACCTGATCACGCTGGGGGCTGGGAGTGTCGTGTGGGCTGGTGTGGTCTACGGTATGTTACGGGTGACCGGATCGCGCCTGCCGCAAGAGGTTCTGCGTCGGCGCTCTGCCAAAACGACGTAGCAGAGCTTCAAGAAGTATTTCCTGAGAACGAGGCGGCTTAGTCTCCGCAACCTGCGTTTGCGCTTCCATACTTCCGGACGATCTCTCGGACCTATGCAAAAGCTGGCTAGCCTCTCGCCTGATGGCTACGCCGTGGTTCACCCTCGGGAATAAGCAGACGGACAAGTTGTCGTTAAGCAAAGAGAATGCGTCGACCAGGCACTTCTCAAAGTACGATGGCCTCACCGTCAACGTTCAGATCCACAGATAACAGCAAGTCGCACCAAGGCGGCTGTAGGAACGTATGACAAAGAAGCGCGCGAGCATTCTGGAACGCTATTTTTACCTCTTCATGTCCTTATTGATTGCGGTCGTTGTTCTCTTTGGTTTCAGCCATACCATCGACCGCAATCTGATCCATCCTCATTTTCAGCCGCCGGTGATCCTGTATGTGCACACCTTTGTCTTCTGCGCCTGGGTGCTCTTTTTTATCTTGCAATCCGCACTCGTCCGCTCGCGCAATGTCCGTCTGCACCGGACACTAGGCTGGGTGGGCGTTGGCCTTGGAGCTTCGATCGTCGTTCTCGGTTGGATGACGACGATCGTCATGGGCAGGCTCTCCCTTCAGCATGGAGGCCCATTCCCGTTCAAACCTTTTTTGATCGTTGCGTCGCTGGATATGGTCAGCTTTGGAGTTCCGTTCGCCTTGGCGGTCTACTGGCGCAAGCGTCCGGATTTTCATCGACGCCTTATGCTGATCGCCTCATGCGCGCTTTTAGAAGCGGCCTTTGGACGCATTCCGATCTTTCACCTGTTTTTTGCACCAGTAGGCATAGACGCCCTGATTCTCTTAGGTGTGATGCGGGATTTTCTCGTGGATCGCCGTGTCCACAAGGTCTACCTCTACGCTCTTCCCACGATGATCGTGTTCCAGGTCTTCGCGGAATATGCGTTCGTGCATGCGTCACCCTGGTGGGTTCACATTGCCGACTATCTTCTGCGGTAGGCCAGGATGAATGCCGCGTGCCCCGCTCCCTTGGGTGTCCTCATTTCACAAAAAGGGAGCGGGTGGCGTGTTCGCGGTCTACAAAAGATCGAGTGCTGACGACGTCAGTCGCGCTCTGATTTTTATCCGTTCGTAGGCCGTTCCAGACTACTTCGCGTCTTCGTACTCTTCGTGCCAGGCCATCTGGATGGCTTCGAGGATGCCCTCGTTCGACTTCGCGGGGTCGCCGATGAAGCCCGGCAGGTCGATTACGCGCTGACGCAGATCGGTGAAGCGGATGGCGAGGGGGTCTTCGCCGGGGAATTTTTCTTCCAGCTGAATGCCGATCTCTTCGGAGTCGGTCCAATCGAATTCAAGGGGCATAGGTCTGTCTCCTCCAGCAGCTCCTAAGGCTACTTCTTGATGGCGGCGGGTTTGCCTTCCTGCACGTAGTTCCGGTTCCATTCCGGGATTTCTACGAGATAGGCGCCTGGTTTCAGAATGACGGCCTGGCAGCCAAGGCGCGAGTTGGTCTGCGGTCCAGCAGCGAGGTCGATGCGGTCGAGCTCGTCGTCCTCGGCTTCGGAGAGGCCGGATTCACCCTGCTTCACGTAGACGTGGCAGGTGGTGCATGCGCAGACGCCGCCGCAGGCATGGTCCAGAAAAACTCCGTAGTTTTCCGCTACGTCCAGCAGGCTCATGGGTTTGCCGTGGCCGTCGTAGGGAAGGCTGCCAAAGGGAAACTCGACCGATTTGTTCTCCGGCTGAAAGGTGACGCGAACGATGTTCTCAGCCGGTGGCTGCGAGAGGTCGATGGGAGGAAGCGGTTTGTGCTCGTGTTCAGACATGTCAGGTTGATTTTATGCCGTTTTCGGGGTGAAAGGCTGCCGGGCTGGACAAGGGGTCTAAACTTGTACTATGCACGTGCATGGCAGTCCGGGCGGAAGTATGCAGCGGGTCCTGAAGATTTCGCTGGTGGTTACCACGCTTTACGTCGTCGCGACGCTGGTTTATGGCATTCGCGCCCACTCTCTCGCGCTGATGTCTGAAGCGGGACACAATGCGAGCGATGTCCTCGCACTCCTTCTTTCGTTTGTCGCCGTCCGTTTTGAGGCGCGCCCTGCAACGGCGAGGAAGACCTTTGGATACCGTCGCGCCGGTGTGCTGGCGGCGTTTCTGAACGCGCTTTCGCTCATGGTGGTTTCGGTCTGGATCGCCTGGCTGGCGGTGGAGCGCCTGATTTCGCCGGTTTCGGTTCAGCCGAAGGTGATGATGGTGGTGGCCGTGGTGGGCGTTCTGATGAATGGAGCGATCGCGGCGCTGCTCTCCCGCTCAAGCCACGACCTTAATATTCGCGGCGCTTTTCTGCATATGCTGGGAGATACGCTTTCGACGGCGGCGGTCATCTTAGGTGGAGCGGCGATCCTTTACACGGGCAGAACGTGGATCGATCCGGCACTTTCGCTGATTATCGCTGCGCTGATTTTGTGGAGCTCGTTCGGCATCGTGCGCGAGACTCTGAATATCCTTCTGGAAGGTACGCCCCGGGGCATCGACGTCGGCAAGATCCGGACGGCCATGATGGATGTGGGCGGGGTGGTGGAGGTGCATGATCTGCACGTCTGGAGCATCGGATCGAACTGGCATGCGCTGGCCAGCCATGTGACCGTGGGCGTTCAGACCATGGATCGCCTGGAAGAGATTCAGTCTGCCCTGCACTGTGCGGTGCGCGACCGCTTCCATATCGCACATACAACGATTCAGTTGGACCGCGACCGCTGCGAAACGGTGAACGACTGCTGTTCGCCGGGCGAGCTTTCCGTCGTCCAGATGCATGCGCATCACGGGCACGACCATAGCCATTGCCATTGATTGGCCGGTCAGGCTTGCTGCTGATGCTTTTCTTTGGTCGGATCCTGGGCTGATTTCTTTTTGCTGCTATAGCGCAACAGACGCCATTCGCCGCGATCCTTCATCAGAAAGCGCTCCCTGCAGGAGAGGCATTTCCAGGGAAAGAAACCGAAGACAGTGTAGAAGTTCTTCTCCAGAAAGCTCTTCCGCTCCGACCTGGAAATGTTAAAGCTGCTGCACTTGGGGCACTCAGGAGTGCCCACTCCGTCTTTTCCAAGCGACGGGATTTTGACTTTCGACATTTTCACTCCGACGCGAAGTCAGCCCGGCGAGATGCTGGCCGGGCTGACATAATCGGATCATTTTCATAGGCGCTTGTCCAGAGGGTTTCCTTCCTGGGCTGAAATTATTTTGGGGACCAGGGCTCTTTTGTGGTGGGTACCGGCAGCGGATTCCGTTCCTGGAACTGGTGCTGATGCCAGTAGGGATACGCAGGCTGGGTTGCGCTTGCGGCGTCCAGAGTGGCTACCTGCTCGGTCGTGAGATTGAAGCTCGCTGCCGCAAGATTCGCTTTGAGCTGCTCCTCGTTACGGGCACCGATAATGAGCGAAGAGACCGTCGGCCTTTGCAGGAGCCAGTTGAGCGCAATCTGTGGAACGGATTTTCCCGTTTCGGCACTCACTTTGTCGAGGGCGTCGACGACGTTGTAGAGATATTCGTCCTCAACGACGGGTCCGCCGTCGGCGGCCTTGTGGAGGCGGCTTACTTCTGGAAGAGGTTGGCCGCGGCGCAGCTTGCCGGTGAGACGTCCCCATCCCAGCGGGCTCCAGACGAGAGCGCCTACACCCTGATCGAGGGCGAGGGGCATGAGTTCCCATTCGTAGTCGCGGCCGACCAGGGAGTAGTAGACCTGGTGCGCGACATACTTCTGCCAGCCGTAACGCTCGGAGACCGAAAGCGACTTCATGAGGTGCCAACCGGAGAAGTTGGAGCAGGCGATGTAGCGAATCTTGCCTTCGCGGACGAGCTTGTCCAGCGTGTTGAGCGTCTCTTCAACCGGCGTGAGGGCGTCGAAGCCGTGCAGGTGGTAGATGTCGATGTAGTCCGTCTTCAGGCGGCGGAGCGAGCCCTCGATCTGCTTGGTGATGTGGTAACGGGAGCTTCCGACGGAGTTGGGATCGTCCTTGATGCCATTGTCGAAGCGGAAGGTGGTTTTGGTGGAGAGGAGAACGCTCTCGCGGGGAAGATGCGCGATGGCTGCGCCGAGAATCTCTTCGCTGCGGCCATTCGAATAGACATCGGCAGTATCGAAGAAGTTAACCCCGGCCTCCATGCAGAGGTCGATCAGGGAGCGTGCTTCGTCTACGTCTGTGTTGCCCCAGGCTTTGAAAAACTCGTTACCACCGCCGAAGGTGCCGGTGCCAAAGCAAAGAACAGGTACCTTGAGGCCGGAGCGGCCAAGCTGACGAAATTCCATGGTTCAATCTCCTTGTTACTTCCTATGAGATTCCTCTTGTTCGGAAAAGTCACCCCAGGGTAGAAAAAACACTGATTCAATGACTATGCAGCGGATGTGATGAAAGCCCTGGCGGCCCACATGGCGGGCGGTCTGTGAATTTCTGTGCCGCAAGGAGCTGACCGTCACTCGGCTGACGACCCGGTTCCAGGTCTTTCAGCCCGCCATCCTTGGCGGTCGTGAGCAGATATCCGGCAGGCGGCGCAGTTAGTTTTATGTGGAAATTTCTGAAATTGATTTAGTGCCTCAACTATATAGCTTTGGTCTAAACTTGCGCCTTCAAAGCGGTTCACGGTGATACAAGTGCACAAGACGATACAAGTACAGAAGACAAAGGATCGTTCATGCGGAGGGCCACCTTGTATCAGACAACCAACATTCTTCAGACCGCGGTTAAAGCCAATCAAGGGCTAGGTGCCATCGCTCTTCGAGTTGGATTAGGCGTCTACCTTGGCTGTGCAATGGCTGTGGCGGCACAGCAGACCGCGGCGCCTCTGTCTGTGGAAGAGACGGTAACGGTTCTCGGTGCGGCTGAACCTATTGCAGAGGGCGAGAATGCGCGCTCGGTCGAAACGCTTCCCGTTGCCGCGCAGGGAACGCTTCTTCCCGAGCTGGCTACGGCCTTACGTGCAGATGCCTCCGTGTTTGTGCAGCAGCGCGGGCCGATGGGAGTCCAGCAGGATATCTCCATCCGCGGCGGAACCTTTGAGCAGACGCTTGTGCTTCTGAACGGCCTGCGCATCAACGACGCGGAGACCTCGCACTTCAACTTCGACATTCCCGTTCCCATGGCGGCGGTTGCGTCCCTGAGTGTGCTGCATGGCACGGGATCGACGCTCTATGGAGCGGACGCCCTGGCGGGTGTGATCGACGTCAGAACGATAAAGCCCGAAGCGAGTGAGTTGCGCCTGCGCGCGGGCGTGGGCAGCTACGGCATCAACCAGCAGGCGATCACGGCGAGCGGTGTGCGCGGTCGTGCCAGCGAAGTGCTTGCCGCAGGGCGAGACTTTTCCACGGGCTTCATCCCGGACCGCGACTATCGCAGCGAGACTGCTTCCAGCGAAACCCGCGTTACGACTTCGCTAGGCGATACGGACGTTCTTCTTGCTGGGAGCGACCGTGCCTTTGGAGCGGACCAGTTTTATGGTGCCTATCCGTCCTTCGAACGGACGAAGGGATGGTTCGCCTCGCTGACGCAGGGTTTTGGAGCAAAGACGCTGGCGCAGGTGGCGTACCGGCGCCATTCGGATATCTATGTTCTCTTCCGGAATAATCCGGCGTTCTACAAAAATCAGCACATCGACGAGAGCTGGCAGGGTGCGGTTCGGCGGCATGATGACGTAGGCAGCCATCTACGGATCTTCTACGGAGTGGAAGAGAATACGGATGAGATTGGCAGCAATAGTCTCGGCCACCACGGACGCAATCGCGGTGAAGGGTATCTGAGCGCGGAGTTGCGTGGAGAGCGTGGATCGTTGACGGCGGGTGTGCGCGAAGAGGTCTTCAGCGGGGGAAATACCGTGGCAGCGC
>Ga0157290_10000044_pt1 | contig 48841 bp, 48 predicted proteins | sample NitcycUS149409B1_FD_108389 | JGI IMG/M metagenome (GOLD analysis project Ga0157290, IMG submission 108389) | Soil microbial communities from Arlington Agricultural Research Station in Wisconsin, USA - Nitrogen cycling UWRJ-S149-409B-1 | ecosystem: Environmental > Terrestrial > Soil >...
GTGACGCCTCCACGTTGCCGAAGTTGATCGACGCTGCTCTGGAGACGTATCGCAAGGAGTACGGCGAGTACTACACGAAGCATGCTCTGAAAGATTCTCCTGCACAGCGTGATGCCAGCCCGACCGTTGTCCTTGTGCCGGGTGTGGGCATGTTTACCTTCGGCAAGAACAAGACGGAGTCGCGTCTTACAGGCGAGTTCTATACAAACGCGATTCACGTCATGCAGGGTGCCGGTTCGATGTCGAGCGCGGTGCCATGCACGGATGTTCCCCAGGCCGGACCCGCTGCGGGACCGGAAGAGTTCACCGTCTTTGAGAACTACGTTGCTCTGCCTCCGAGCGAAGCCTTCCGCATCGAATACTGGGCGCTCGAAGAAGCGAAGATCCGCCGCCAGCCTGCTGAGAAGGAACTGAGCCGACGTATCGTCCTCGTGGTGGGTGGAGGAAGCGGCATTGGCCGCGAGGTCGCTCTTCTTGCCTCTGAGCGCGGAGCGCATGTCGTGATCGCAGACCGCGATACTGCAGGCGCCGAGAATGTAGCCGAAGAGTGCAAGAAGATCGCCGGTAAGGAAGCGGTGCTCTGGGTGCCGATCGATATCCGCGACCGCGTCGCGATCAAGAGCGCTCTGGCTGCGACTGTCGAACGCTTCGGCGGTGTCGATATGGTGATCAATACCGCAGCGATCTTCCCTTCGTCTCCCGATGGCATCATCAGCGATTCCATGTGGGGCACAACGCTGGAGATCAACGTCACGGCGAACTGGCTTCTCTCGGACGAAGCCTCCAAGGTTCTGCAGGCGCAGGGTCTGGATACCTCGATCGTGCTGACGTCTTCAGCAAACGCAGTCGTCGCGAAGAAGGGAAGCGAGGCCTACGACGTGAGCAAGGCGGCGCTGAGCCATCTTGTTCGCGAGCTTGCGGTAACGCTGGCTCCGATTCGTGTGAACGGAATTTCTCCTGCGACCGTGGTGAAAGGATCGACGATGTTTCCGCGTGACCGCGTGAAGGCTTCGCTGACCAAGTATGCGATTGCGTTCGCAGAGGATGAAACGGACGATTCGCTGCGCAACAAGCTGGCAGCCTTCTACGCGAAACGGACGCTGACGCATGTACCCATCGATCCGAAGGACTGCGCGGAGGCAATTCTGTTCCTCGCAGGACCAAAGACGCCGGTGACTACGGGACATCTGATCCCTGTGGACGGTGGTCTGGTGGAGGCGTATCTCCGGTGAAGTCCTCCGGCGAGCGAGACAGCGAGTCAGCGGGTCAGCAAGTCAGCGGGTCAACTCATTCGCTCGATGCGCGCGCCCTGATCGCCGTGGATCTCGGTGCGGAAAGCTGCAGGGTCTCTCTTCTGCGCTGGATACACGGCGAACCGCGCATGGAATTAGTACATCGGTTCGGGAACTCAGCGAGTCAGCAGGTCGGCGAGTCAGCAAGTCAGCGTGGGTTGCGGTGGGATCTGAAGCTGATTGTGGATGGTGTGGAAACGGGACTTCGTCGCTGCGTCGAGATCGCCACGGAGGGTGTTCGCTCGATCGCTGTGGATGGTTGGGCGGTGGACTACGTCCGCCTCTCGTCCACAGGCGATGCGGTCGCCGATCCCTTTTGCTATCGGGATACGCGCTGCGCGGAAGCAGAGATCTCTCTGCACGAACGAATTGCTCCGGAGCGTCTACGCGCGTTGACGGGCGTTCAGATGCAGTCTCTCAACACTGTTTATCAACTACACGCGGATGCGCTTGCCGGTGAGGCCGGGATGTGGGTGAATCTGCCGGAGTATCTGCTCTACCGTTGGGGCGGAGAGAAGGTCTCCGAACGCACGAACGCCACGCATACGGGTCTGGTGGGTCTGGATGGGGCCTGGTCTCCGGAGATCTTTGCGGCTGCGGGCGTACGAGTGGAAGACGCTCCGCGCATCGTCGAAGCCGGGACGGATGTCGGCGAGTATTCAGGATCGATTGAGGGGCTGCGTGGCGCTCGATTGATTGCCCCGTGCTGCCACGACACAGCGAGTGCTGTAGCGGGGATTCCGGCGAGCGGCGATGACTGGGCATACATCAGTTCAGGGACTTGGTCTCTGGTTGGGACGGTCCTTGATTCGGCATGTGTTTCCAATGAGGCGTCGCGCGAGAACTTTACGAACCTTGGTGCTGCCGGTGGGCGCGTCCTATTTCACAAGGGCATGCATGGGATGTGGCTTCTGCGTCAGTGCATGGAGGAGTGGAATACCGAAGACGTCGCAGGTCTGGTCGCCGCGGCGCATGCTGCCGAAGGCTTCTCGCCGGAAGAATTGATCGCGGTGGAGCATGCTTCGCTGGCGCAGCCAGGGGGGATGCCGGACAAGATTCATGCCTTGTGGGATGGTATCGCTCTGGAGCCGGCACGGATGGCGCGGTTGATCTTCGAGTCTTTGGCGATGCGATATGCCGAGGTGGTTCGCGGGATCGAGGTTATGACGGGGAAGAAAGTCCGGAGGATCTATGTCGTCGGCGGCGGGAGCCAGAATTTTCTGCTGAATGAACTGACCGCGAAGGCTACCGGGGTGGAGGTTTTACGTGGCGCCGTGGAGAGTTCCACCGTGGGGAACTTTGCCATGCAGATGGGAGTTCTGGAGGGGGATGTTTCGGCTGGCAGTGTGGCGCGGTGGGCTGGCATTGTTGGACGAGGTGCTTCAGCGTAGTAATTCTTCATGGCCAGCCACTTTGTCATCCCGTAGCTAAGCGGAGGGATCTGCTTTTCCTTCCCGATAAATCCGCTTTGTGCGCTCCGCGCGACCCCATTCTTTCGCGATAAAGCCGCGAAAGAATGGGGCACAGTGGGTTACGGTCTGGCCAGAAGCTTCTCGTAGTCAGCGATCTGCCGGAGGGTGAGGGCGTGCATGTCTTCACCCTTTTGCCATGCCTTGTACCAGGTGACGAGCCACTCCAGGGTCGCATCGATATGCAGAGAAGGCTTCCAGCCTAACTCAGTGCGGGCCTTGGAAGCATCGAGCTTAAGATAGCCCGCCTCATGGACACCGGGTTCGGGATCGAGAGTCCACTTTGCGCCCTCGCCCCAGAAGTCCGTCATCTTGGCGGCGATACGTCCAACCGGCCACGCATCATCGTCAGCAGGACCGAAGTTCCAACCGGTAGCAGTAGCGACGTTGCCTTGATATAGCTCTTCGGCGAGACGCATATATCCCCAAAGAGGTTCCAAGACATGCTGCCAGGGGCGGATGCTGTCGGGACGGCGGATCCGAACGTCTTCCTTCGCGAGAAAGCCGCGGACGAGGTCGGGAATGAGGCGATCGTCGGACCAGTCGCCGCCGCCGATGACGTTTCCAGCGCGGCCTGTCGCGATGCCGCAGCGATGCTCGGCGAATTTGCTGGGATGAAAGAAGCTCTGGCGGTAGGCGGCAGTGACGATCTCCGCGCAGGCCTTGGAGGAGCTGTAGGGATCGTAACCGCCAAGAGGATCGGTTTCGCGATAGCCCCACACCCATTCTTTGTTCTCGTAGCATTTGTCGGTGGTCACAGAGACGACGGCGCGGACGGACGGGCATTTGCGCACAGCTTCGAGAACGTGTCCTGTACCGAGAACGTTGGTGGCGTATGTGCCGAGAGGATCAAGGTAGCTGAGGCGCACAAGCGGCTGCGCGGCCATGTGTATGACGATCTCCGGTGCGAACTCGATCATGGAGCTCTCGAGATGAGGCCGGTCCATAATGTTGCCACGGATATCTTCGACGACGGATCCAATGCGGGCGACGTCGAGGAGATTCGGTGTGGTGTAGGGATCGAGGGCGTATCCGCGGACCTCGGCGCCGAGATGGGCAAGCCAAAGGGAAAGCCAGCCGCCCTTGAAACCGGTATGGCCGGTGAGGAAGACTTTTTTACCGTGCCAAGAGAAAGGAGGCTGTGGTGTCATGGTGTCAGGATAACTGTTTGAGGGGATGAGGGACGATATGGTTGGACTGCTGGCGGTTGCTGTGGTTTCGGCTTCGGGATTCTTTGGACAGGCGCAGGCTCCTCGTCCCAAATTCGAAGCCTTTGAAGTGGCGACGATCAAATTGGCGCCATCCGACCCAAAGCGCGGCCGATACATCAAGATGCAGGGTACGCATCGGTTTGTCGAGAACGATTACACACTGAAGCTGCTCATCGCCGCGGCCTACAATCTCAATCCTCAGACGATCTCCGGTGGGCCTGCGTGGTTGAGTTCCGATCACTATGACATCCTGGCCGTGACACCCGGGGAGGTGCAGCCCACCCGTGAGGAGCAGATGGCGATGCTTCGAAGCCTCTTGAGCGATCGGTTCAAGTTGACTTTTCACCGCCAGCCGAAGGAGTTTTCGGTCTATGCGCTTGATGTGGCGAAGAGTGGGCCAAAGCTGAAGCCAAGCACGGCAGGTCCCGACGATCCAGTGGTCATGGGGCCAGGGCAGGTATTTCCGCAGCGCATTTTGCTGCCTGCTCGTAACGCGTCGATGAAGGATTTCACGTCTTTGCTGCAGCGGGCCATTCTTGACCGGCCAGTGGTGGACCGGACCGGCCTGAGCGGACGGTACGATTTTGAACTGGAATGGGCGCCGGATGAGAGCCAGTTTGGCGGGGATATTCCGGCTGCGTCTGCCACTGCGCCAAGTTTGCCGCTCTTCTCCGCGATGCAGCAGGAGCTTGGGCTGAAACTGGAGCCGACGAAGGCGTCGATTGATGCTCTTGTTGTGGATGCCGTGGAGCGGCCTTCGGAGAACTAGATGCGCTCGCGCAGACCCCATGTCCCAAAAGCGGGACATAGGGCACCCGGTTTCGGAGCGTTCTTTGTTACCAGGTCTTCCAAGGAGCTTTCCCTTTGCTCCAAAGGTCTTCCAGCTGCTGCTTGTCGCGGAGTGTGTCCATGGCTTGCCAGAATCCGTGGTGGAAGAAGGCCTTCACCTCGCCCTTTGCAACAAGGGACTCCAACGGTTCCCGCTCAAACATCCAGGTGTCATCCTTGATCTCTTCAAGCACGCGGGGGGACAGAACGAAGAAGCCCCCGTTGATCCAGCCGCCTTCGTCTTTGGGCTTTTCCTGGAAGGCGTAGACGTGGTCGTTCTTGAGTCCGAGTGCTCCAAAGCGTGCCAGGGGCTGAATGGAGGTGAGCGTGACTTCCTTACCGTGAGCTTTGTGGAACTCGATAAGGGCGTTGATGTCTACATCCGCTACACCGTCGCCGTAGGTCATGCAGAAGGGCTCGTTTGGATCCAGATATTTGCCGACGCGCCGTATGCGACCGCCGGTGCCGGAGTTATCGCCAGTGTCCACGAGCGTGACCCGCCACGGCTCCGCTTCACTCTGATGGACGGTCATCTTGTTTTCCTTCATATCGAAGGTGACATCCGAGGTGTGAAGGAAGTAGTTTGCGAAGAACTCCTTGATGACGTATCCCTTGTACCCGCAGCAGACGATGAAGTCGTTGATGCCGAAGTGGGAGTAGATTTTCATGATGTGCCAAAGAATCGGGCGACCACCGATCTCTACCATCGGTTTCGGGCGAACGGACGTTTCCTCGCTAATCCGTGTGCCGAGACCGCCGGCAAGAAGAACTGCCTTCATAACTGATAACCTCGCTGGTTCCGAATCGAACCTGAACCATACATTGGATGCTGAAAGTGATTGTGCACGCAGGAGATAGCTCCCAGCCTACAGACCGCATCCTATCGAGGATACACGGCCCAAGACTTTTCCTTTATGTATCCTAGAGCGAGACCAATGACTGACCGAGCACAGCAACTAAGACAACAGATCCTGGATTTAACCTTAGAATTTCAAGCCGAAGCCTTCCCCAAAAGAGAGTTTGTACCCGGAACCAGCAATGTACCTGTTTCCGGCAAAGTGATTGATGGCAGCGACATTGCAGCCGTGGTCGATTCCGCTCTGGATGCGTGGTTCACCACCGGCCGATGGGCCAAAGATTTTGAAAAGAAGCTGGCAAGGTTTTTCGGTGTACGCTCGGCTTCCCTCGTGAACTCCGGATCGAGCGCCAACCTGGTAGCTTTTGCCGCTTTGACATCACCAAAACTGGGTGATCGTCAGATCAAACCGGGCGATGAAGTGATCACCGTTGCAGCAGGCTTTCCGACCACGGTCAATCCCATCTTCCAGATGGGCTGCGTTCCCGTATTCATCGATGTCACCCTGCCGACGTATGAGGTTGACGTCACGAAGCTGGAGGCAGCGTACAGCCCGAAGACGAAGGCCGTGATGATCGCCCACACGCTCGGAAATGTCTTCGACCTCGACGCTGTCTCCGCGTTTTGCAAGAAGTACAACCTCTGGCTGGTGGAAGATTGTTGCGATGCTCTGGGTTCGACTTACAAGGGACAGAAGGTCGGTACATTTGGCGATATCGCCACGGTGAGCTTCTATCCCGCGCACCATATCACCATGGGTGAGGGTGGTGCGGTTCTGACGGACAAACCAGCACTTCAGGTCCTGATAGACAGCTTCCGCGACTGGGGCAGAGATTGTTGGTGCGAACCCGGTGTGGACAACACCTGTGGCAAGCGCTTCGACTGGCAGTTGGGTACGCTCCCCTGCGGATACGACCACAAGTACACCTACTCGCACGTCGGTTACAACCTGAAGGCGACCGACATGCAGGCGGCGCTGGGCGTCAGCCAGATAGAGAAGCTCCCGTACTTCATCGAGCGTCGCAAGGAAAACTTCGCTTATCTCAGAAATGCGCTGAAGCCGGTTGAGGATGCTCTCATTCTCCCGGAGGCCACGAAGGACTCCGATCCGAGCTGGTTTGGATTTCCCATTGGTGTGAGAGAGGGTGCGCCTTTTTCACGCGACCAGATGACAAAGATGCTGGATAGCGCGAAGATTGGAACCCGGAACATCTTTGCCGGGAACCTGATCCGCCAGCCGGCCTATGAAGGGTTGAACTTTCGAGTCGTGGGGGATCTGACCAATACGGATTACGTCATGAACCACGTCTTCTGGATCGGCGTATTTCCCGGCCTGACCGAACCTATGCTGGAGTACATCGCGAAGACGATGATTGATTTTGTTGGAACGAGCAAGCTACTTCCCATCACGTCGTCCAATTAGGCATTTACGGAGCATGCCACCCGAGTGGCGATAAGGATCGAATCATGAATGTGCGCGAACGCAAGATGTACGAGCTGTTGAAGAAGGGCAAAGAAGAGTACGGCTACGTTGCCGTGAAGGCCGAGTACGAGGCCGAAGGCACACGCGTCGACGAGCTTCTTCGCCTGGTGGAGATCTGTCGTAAGGCAGGTCTGAAGCTCGGCATTAAGATCGGCGGTTGCGAGGCCATGCGCGATCTTATTGAGACGAAGCAGATCGGCGTGGACTACATCATCGCTCCGATGATCGAGAGCCGCTATGCTCTGTCGAAGTTTGCAGAGGCAGTCGACAAGGTTTACCCAAAGGAAGAGCAGGGGGATACAGACTTCCTCTTCAACCTGGAGACGATCAACGCCTTCGCCCACCTGGATGAAATGGCGGATTTCACCAAGTCGGCTCCTGAGCTTGCGGGTATCGTCTTTGGGCGTGTGGACTTCTCTCTCTCTGCCGATTTGGGACGTGATGCGATTAACGGGCGCGAGGTCACCGACTACGTTTTGAAGACGGCAGAGGCTTGCAAGGCACGTGGCCTGGACCTCGTCGTGGGTGGCGGTGTTTCGAGCGATTCAATTCCAGTGCTCCGCGAGATGCTCGCGGTGCATCTGACGAGATTCGAAACACGCAAGGTGATCTTCGATGCGCAGGCTGCGAAGGAAAAGCATATCGATCAGGGGCTGCTAAACGCCGTTCACTTCGAACTCCTCTGGCTTCTGAACAAGCGTGACTACTACGGGCAGATTCAGCAGGAAGATTCCAAGCGCATCGACATGCTCGAAAAGCGGTGGGCGGTCTTGAATCGGTAATGGCTCGAGCGGAGCATCTGTTGATATTTGGCGCGAGCGGAGCCATCGGCTCTGCCATCTGCGCACGGGGCGTGCAAAGGGGCTGGAAGGTCACAGGCGTCTCTCGCACTGCACCGGACGAGGTTGTGACAGGGGTCGAGTATCTTCTTCTCGATCCCTTTGCCACTGATTTTGCTGCCTCGCAATTGATACGCGCTTCGAAGTTCACAAGCATTTGCTGGGCGCAGGGCACGAACACGAACGATAGCGTGCGCACTGTGAATGAAGAGACAAATCTGCACCTCTATCGCGCAAACTGCCTTTACATTCTGGTTACGCTGAAGGCTCTTCTGGAGCAGGATGCGTTGGAGCCCGGGTCGCGCATGTGCGTGATCAGCTCGATCTGGCAGGAGCTCGCGCGCCAGAACAAACTTTCTTACTGCATGACAAAGGCGGCTCTACAGGGTTTAGTCTTATCCGCTTCGGCAGATCTGGCCGCGGACGGCCATTTGATTAACGCGGTTCTTCCTGGCGCTTTGGAAACGCCGATGACGCGGAAGAACCTCAACGCAGAGCAGATTGAGCGGCTCACGTCGGCAACGCAGTTCGGACGGCTGGCTACGTTGGAGGATGTTGCGTCGGTGGTTTGTTATCTGTGCTCGCCTGAAAATACGGGCATAACCGGGCAGTTCGTGGCTGCAGATCTGGGGTTCAGCCGTGTCCGCATCGTTTGAGATTGAATCGTCCACCGGAAGCTATCGCGTCGAGGTGCAGCGCGGGTCTTTCGCGCGTTCGCTTGCTGCGTTTGAAAAGAGTGCGGTCGTTGCCGATCTGTTCTTTGAACCGCGCTTCAAGGATGCAGGCGCAACGGCCATCTTCGTAGAAGCCATTGAAGAGAACAAGAGCCTGGATGCATCTCCCGCATTGATTGAACAGATGAGGGCGAGCGGAGCGAACCGCCAGACGCAGATGGTCGCCGTGGGTGGCGGAATTATTCAGGATCTCTCTGCCTTTATCGCGTCGGTCTACATGCGCGGTTTGAAGTGGACCTACATGCCAACGACGGTACTTGCCATGGTGGATTCGTGCATCGGCGGCAAGAGTTCGATCAACGTTGGGCCATATAAGAATCTGGTGGGAACGTTTCATCCTCCCGAGGTAGTTCTGATCGATCCTGACGTGATCGAGACTTTGCCGCAAGACCAGAGAGCCAGCGGTCTGATCGAAGCAGCGAAGATCTGCTTCTGCCGTGGGGACGAGGCCTTCGCGAAGCATATGGCCGCCGGGCCTTCGACGACCATGCCCCCAGATGCGTTGGAGCAGGTGATTGTGAACAGCCTGCTGTCCAAGAAGTGGTTCATAGAGATCGATGAGTTCGACAAGAAGGAACGGCTGCTTCTGAACTTCGGACATACGTTTGGACACGCAATCGAGGGTGCGACTCACTTCGGAATCTCGCATGGCATCGCCGTCGGCCTCGGCATCGTCTGCGCATTGGAGTTCGAGCGTGGCCATGGCGTGGACTACTTGAAGTGCACGCGGGTGGCGTTATTGGAAGAGCATCTGAACGAGATGGTGCGATCTTCGCCCGCCGTTGCGGCGGAGCTTAAGAAGATGTCGATGGACGACGTGATCCAGCGATTTGAGAGCGACAAGAAGCACGGCGAGGATTTTTACGCGCTGATCCTCGTGGAGCCGAACGGCGATGTTGTACTTCGCAAGGTAGAGCGCAGCAGCGAAACGCTCGCTGCAGTACGGGGCGCGATCGAAAGCATGATTGAGAGATACGTATGACGCAGGGAAGTAACGAGCCGATGAAGTACAGCGACTTACTGGCGCAGTGGCTGGTGGATCTGGGTTACACGCACTGCTTTTTTGTAGCGGGCGGAAACATCATGCACCTGCTGGAGAGCTGCAGCCACAAGCTGACGTGCATCCCTGTAGTGCACGAAGTAGCGGCAGGGATCGCGGCGGAGTACTTCAACGAAGTCCATCTGGGCAGCAAAGCCTTCGCCATGGTGACGGCGGGGCCGGGACTCACCAACATCGTGACGGCTCTTGGTGGCGCGTATCTCGAAAGCCGCGAACTGCTCGTCATCGGCGGACAGGTGAAGACCGCCGATCTGAACCGCGGCGAAGTTAGGCAGCGTGGCATTCAGGAGATTGATGGCGTAGCGATCGCCGCTGCCGTTACCGAGAAGTCGATCCTAGTGGATAAGGTCGTGGACCGGGCCGAGTTTGCGGAGATGACCTTCTGCGGACGTTCCGGACGCAAGGGGCCTGTATTTCTTGAGATCCCACTCGATGTGCAGGGTGCGCGTGTCGATGCGAGGGCGCTAACGAATGAGATTCCTTCTGCTGTACCGCACTTTGAAACGATTGCACCGAACGTCATCGCCGAGATTGCTGCGAAGTTGAAGAACTCCGAGCGGCCTGTGATTTTGTTGGGAGCGGGTATCGATCGAGCGACGACGGAGCCCATGCTGGGCGATCTGGAAGAGCTTGGTGTGCCCGTGATGGCGACGTGGAATGCGATGGATCGTGTTTCTGCTGATCACCCGATGTACTTCGGACGCCCAAACACCTGGGGGCAGCGCTATTCAAATATCCTTTTGCAGCAGGCCGATCTCGTAGTTGCATTAGGAACCCGCTTGAGCCTGCAGCAGACCGGCTTCAACTGGCAGGGCTTTGCTCCGGTGGGCGAAGTGGTGCAGGTGGACTGCGATCGCGCCGAGTTGCAGAAGGGCCATCCTAAGGTGGACCTTCCGGTCTGTGGCGATGCAAATATAGTGCTGAAGGAGCTCGTGAAGACGGATGCCGGTGACCACACGGCATGGGTCTCATTCTGCCGCGAAGTGCGTGCCGCGATCCCCTTAGTCGAGCCGGTGAACAATACGGGCGAAGGTTACCTTTCGCCCTATAACTTTGCAGAGACCTTGAGCGGAATTACCACCGAGCAGGACATCGTGATTCCTTGTTCCAGCGGAAGCGCGTTCACGGTCATGATGCAGACCTTTGCGCAGAAGCGCGGGCAGCGTGTGGTGACGAACAAGGGGTTGGCATCGATGGGCTATGGTCTGAGCGGCGCCATCGGTGCAGCGCTTGCGGGCAGGGGACGCAGAACGATTCTCGTCGAGGGCGATGGCGGATTCATTCAAAACCTTCAGGAACTCGGTACAGCAGCGGCAAACAAGCTCAACCTGAAGATCTTCGTCTTCGACGATCACGGCTATGCCTCGATTCGCATGACGCAGATCAACTACTTCGGCGGGCGGTATGTGGGTTGCGATACCGAAACCGGCCTTGGCATTCCGAAGTGGGAGCCGCTCTTCGAGGCATACAGCATCCCTGCGATGCGCGTTGGAATTGGCTATGAGAACGATCCCGAGTTCCTGAAACGCATGGCAGAGCCAGGGCCGGCCGCCTTCCTCGTGCACATTGATCCGAAGCAGACCTACTTCCCGAAGATTGCAAGCCGCGTGACCGCATCGGGCAGCATGGAATCGAATCCGCTGCACCTGATGACGCCCGATCTGGACGACGCAACGGCAGCGAAGGTCTTTCGCTACGTCGCCGGACCGGCGACAGAGAAATAACGAGAGCGAAGTGATACAACCGATTGCCAACTCGGACCTCGATGCCATCCTTCAGCAGACGGAGGGGCTTTGGGAAGGGATGCGTGGCGAGCGCGTCTTCATCACAGGAGGCACTGGGTTCTTTGGCGCGTGGCTGCTTGAAAGCTTCGTCAATATCAATCGCACGCTTGATCTGAATGCGCGCGCGACGGTGCTGACACGGGATGTGGAGCGCTTCCGTGCGAAGTGTCCTCACGTCGCGGCAGATGCGGCGATTGAGTTTGTGCAGGGCGATGTGCGGGACTTTGCTTTCCCCGAAGGCGAGTTCAAGTATGTGATCCACGCCGCAACCGAAGCCAGCGCGACTCAGGCGGCGGAAGAGCCCCTGGAGATGTTGACGACGATCCTTACCGGGACGGAACGCGCGCTGGAGTTCGCATCGTCGCATGGGACGAAGAGATTTCTGCTGACTAGTTCTGGCGCGGTTTATGGGAAGCAGCCAGCGGAGATCGTGCATCTGCCCGAAAGTTACGCGGGTGCACCCGATCCGACGGATGCGGGAAGCGTCTACTCCGAGGGCAAACGCGCGAGCGAACTGATGTGTGCCCTTTATGCGAAGACGCGCGGACTCGATTGCGTCATCGCACGCTGCTGGGCCTTCTGCGGGCCTCATCTCTCGTTGGACGCGCACTTCGCGATTGGAAACTTCATCCGTGACGTGATGGCGGGCGGCCCGGTAAAAATCGGTGGAGAGGGAACGCCGACGCGTTCGTATCTCTATGCTGGCGACTTGGCTGCATGGCTCTGGACGATGCTCTTCCGTGCGCCGAGTATGGTTCCGTATAACGTCGGTTCCGCGGAGAGTGTGAGCATCCGTGAACTTGCTGAAGCGGTGCGCGATGCACTGGGATCGGATGCCGAGATCCAGATAGCTGCTAAACCGAACGGCACGAGCATCTCACGGTATGTCCCTGATGTGAGCAGGATCGCGCATGACCTGGGGCTGCGTCAGACGGTATCTCTGCCAGAGACGATACGACGAACGGCAGCGTGGTACGGTTGGAGGTCGAGATGAGGAGCGTTGACCGGATGAAGAAGATCAGCGTAATCAGCCCAGCGTACAACGAATCGGGCAATGTGCAGCCGCTGGTGGAGCGTGTCCGCGCTATCTTTGCCGGGCTGCCGCAGTATGCGTACGAGCACATCATCATCGATAATGCTTCGACCGACACAACAGTGGACGAGCTTCGTACGCTGGCAGCGGTTGATCCTCATGTGAAGGTGATCGTCAACGCGCGCAACTTCGGTCACATCCGTTCGCCGCATCACGCACTGCTAGAAGCGGACGGAGACGCGATGATCGTTCTGCTGAGCGACCTGCAGGACCCACCAGAGTTGATCGCCGAGTTTCTGCGCGAGTGGGAGTTGGGTTGGAAGGTCGTTGTCGGCGTAAAGACATCCAGCGAAGAGAGCGGTCTGATGTTTCGCGTGCGCACGGCCTACTACCAACTGGTCGAGCGTCTTACCAGCGTCAAAGTCCTGCGCCACTACACGGGTTTTGGCCTCTATGACCGGCAGGTGATGGAAGAGGTGCGTCGCTTCGGTGATCCCTATCCGTACTTTCGCGGCATGATCGCGGAGATCGGATTCCCGATCAAGCAGATCGCGTATGGGCAGAGACGGCGCGAGCGAGGCATCACCAAGAACAACTTCTACACGCTGTACGACATGGCCATGCTGGGCATCACCAACCTCTCGAAGGTGCCTTTGCGCGTGGTGACGTTCGGTGGTTTCGTCTTCGCGTTCCTCAGCCTGATCGCTGGATTGCTCTATCTCGTGGCGAAGCTGCTCTTCTGGAACCAGTTCGTGCTGGGCCTTGCACCTACGATGATCGGTTTGTTCTTCCTTGGGTCGGTGCAGCTGATCGCCATCGGCATCATTGGCGAGTACATCGGTTCGATCCATACCATCGTGCAGAACCGTCCACTGGTTACAGAAAAAGAACGCATCAACTTCGATCAATAGGCGGACACGTGCAGATTCCGAGTGGCGAGAAGCTGCGATTTCTGGTGGCCGGTGGATGCAACACACTCTTCGGAATCGCGGATACCTTTGCGATGACGCACCTCATGGTACTCGCCTATCCGGCGCAGCCCGCACTGATGACCTCGGCTGGTATCGCGGTTTCCACCGTCCTGAACATCACGGTTTCGTTTTTTACCTACAAACTGTTTGTGTTCAAAACGAAAGGCAACGCGTTGAAGGAGTATCTGCGTAGCCTTCTCGTGTATCTCCCGAGCCTTGCTATCAGCATGCTAGTGGTGGTGCCGCTTACCGTCTGGTTGCGGCACGTCCTTCCGAACCCAGCGCGCGCGCCGTTAGTGGCCACGGGTATGATTGTTGCGTTTACGGTCGTCATGAGTTTTCTAGGGCATAAGCACATTACGTTTAAAAAAAAGGCCGTCGACCCGGTGGGCGCGGTCGACGTGGAATGAGGAGTTTCGCCGATGCGGAGTGGATTGCGTTTGAGTCTCGCGGCTGTTTTGGGGGTTGCGCTAACTGCGGGGGGACAGGCCGTGGTCATGGATAAAGCTGTAGCGGATGGACATGCGGCTGTACCGCTGTGGGGAGGAGCGCCTCCGGGAGCGCAGGGATCTGCGCCCGCAGACATTCCTACGCTGACGACCTATCTGCCCAGCTCCAATCCCACAAAGACGGGCGTAATCGTCGCTCCGGGCGGAGGGTATGCGCATCTGGCGCTCGACCACGAGGGAGCTCAGGTCGCTCAGTGGCTGAACGCGCATGGCGTTGCGGCGTTCGTCCTGACGTACCGTCTGGGGCCCAAGTACCACCACCCTGTGGAGCTGGGCGACGCGCAGCGGGCAATCCGTACGGTACGTGCCAGTGCCGAGAAGAACGGGATTGCGACGGACCACATCGGGATGATGGGATTTTCCGCAGGCGGGCATCTGGCCTCGACCGCTGGAACGCACTTCGACGCGGGAAATACGTCTTCGACGGACCCAATCGAGAAGGTTTCCTCTCGCCCTGATTTCCTTATCCTCGGTTATCCGGTGATCTCGCTGCGACCTGCGGTGGGACACGTAGGGTCAGCGAAGAATCTGCTCGGGGAAAACCCTGATCCAGCGCTGGTGACTTTGCTTTCCAATGACGAACAGGTGACGCCGGAGACACCGCCCTCGTTTATCTGGTCCACGACGGATGACGCGACCGTACCCGTTATGAATAGCGTCCTGTTTTACAGCGCGCTGGTGAAGAACAAGGTGCAGGCGGAGCTGCATATCTTTCGCCACGGGAAGCACGGATTAGGGCTGGCGCAGGGGGATGTGGATATCAAAGTCTGGCCCGACCTGCTGCTGCACTGGATGGCCGCGAACGGCTGGGCTCAGTTGCCTCCTGCTCAGTAAGGACCGCCTTGGCTCTCTACTCGTAGCCGGGTGCCCGTACATCGCGCTTTTGCGATGTGCGGGAGGGATGCTGGCTTGGATTTGAGACAGAGCAAAGACCCCAAAGCGGTTCGCGCGCGGCGCGAATACCCACACATGCGCGATGAAGCTGCGCATGTATGGGGCACCCAATTTTTTGTCATTCTGCAGCGAAGCGGAGGGATCTGCTTTCCAGTCCCTGACTAGTCAGTTTGTGCGCTCCGCGCGACCCCACCCTTTTGCGATGAAGCCGCAAAAGAATGGGGCACAGAGGCGTTACTCGTAGCGGAGGGCTTCGGCTGGGAGCACGCGGGCCGCTGACGCCGACGGGTAGAGTGTCGCCACCAGCGAAACGGCGAGGGAGACCGCCGAGACAATCACTCCGTCGATCACCCGCGGAGCAAAGGGAAGGTAATCGATCGAGTAGACCTCTGCGGAAAGCTGGATGAAGTGGTAGTGTCCACCCAGAATGGCGGCGGTATATCCCACGATCAACCCGAGCGCTGTACCGAGGATAGAGATGAGCAGGCCCTGCGCCAGGAAGATCCGACGGATCTGGTCCGCGCGGACGCCGAAGCTCATCAGGACGGCGATGTCGCGGGTCTTCTCCATCACCATCATGGTGAGCGCGATGAGAATATTCAGCGCCGCAACACAGACGATCAGGCCAATCACGATGAAGGTGACGATCTGTTCCAGTTGCAAAGCTCGAAAGAGTTCGCGGTTCTGCGCCATCCAGTTCGTGGTCTGAAAGCCAGGACCAGCAGCGGCTTCGATCTCTTTGGCAATTTTGTCAGCGTGGTACATGTCATCCACTTTGAAGCTGATGACGGAGATCAGGTCAGGCTCGGTGAAGAGCTTCTGCGCGTCGGTGAGGCGGAGGAAGGCGTAGCTGGAGTCGTACTGGTAGAAACCGGAGTGAAAAACGCCTGCGAGCCGGTAGCGCTGGTACTTTGGGATGAGGCCGAGGGGGGTAAGTTCTCCCTGCGGCGAGGTAACAAGGACCGTATCGCCTACCTTTGCCCCGATGGTCTCGGCAAGATCGCTGCCAAGGATGATGGGCATCCGGGCGGAGCTGGTCTGGTCGAGCTCCGCTGCTGAACCAGTCTTTACGGATTGCAGAAGATCGGAGACAGTCCGTTCGTCTGCTGGCACGACTCCTTTGATGAGTCCACCTCCTGAACGTGGGCCGCTGGAGATCAGCACCTGCCCGTAGAGGCCGGGAGCAGCGGCGGTGACGTGGGGAAGCTTCCGCATGCGTTCGAGAAGGGGCTTCCAGTCCCGGATGCCGTCCGCCGCGACGCGCATGAGGTCGACGTGGGCCGTTGAGCCGAGCAGGCGCGACTGGAGGTCGCGGCGCATCCCGTTGGTGATGGCGAGCGCGACGATCAGCGAGGCCACGCCCGCCGCGACGCCGACGACGGAGATCGCCGTTATGACACCGACCACCGCCTGGCGGCGTTTCGCACGGAGGTAACGGGCGGCGATAAAGAGTTCAAAGCGCATAAGATATTCACGGCGCATGGTTTCATGCGATTCAAACTAAGACGCTGGAAGGAGAACCTTTCGGCAAAACGTCACGTCTATTCAGATTAGAACTCTGCCGCCGTTCGTGCCAGAGCGATCCAGGTAGTACAGTCGAGAGATTATGAAGAAGTTATGGAAGTGGAAGGCAGGCGGGGCCGCTGCTTTGGCTTTGAGCCTTTTTGTGTACTCTCCGGATGCGACCGCTCAGCAGCAGAAGCCAGCCGAGCCGGATGCCAGCGATAGCGGGCCCGTGCAGGACAACAGTCCTGTGATCGTCAAGAAGAAGACAGATGCCGACGAGCCTCCACCGCCTGCTCCGGCCGAGGAGAAGATCAAGAACCCTACCGGTCTTGAGAACTACTCCATTCGCGTGGATGTGCCGGTCGTCACGGTGGATGTGAGCGTTGTGCTGGAGAAGACACGCCAGTTCGTTCCGGGTCTGAAGTCCGGAAACTTTCGCGTCTATGAAGACGGAGTGGAGCAGAAGGTGGGCGACGTCCGCACTGTGCAGACGCCCATCACGGCGGTCATGCTGTTGGAGTTCGCCGCCAACAGCTGGTACTTCCTACAGGACATGCGCAATACGTCGAGCGTGTTTTTCCGGACGCTCAAGCCTGAGGACTACATCGCGATCGTGACCTACGATCTGCGGACGCATATCCTGACGGACTTCACGCAGGACAAGCGGGTGACGGCGGAGGCGCTGAACTCACTCACCATTCCGGGGTTCAGCGATACGAATATGTTCGACGCTCTCTCTGAGACGCTGGACCGGCTGACGCGGATCGACGGCCGCAAATACATCATCCTGGTCGGTACGGGGCGGGATACCTTCTCCAAGCTGACCCTGGACAAGATCCTGGCAAAGGTGAAACAGGCGCAGAACGTGACGATCTTCGCGATTGGCACAGGCCAGCTTGTGCGGGAACTCGCCGACGCACGCGGTCGTATGGGCGGCATCACCCGGATGGACTACCTCCAGGCGGACAACCAGATGAAGACCTTTGCCCAGATGACGGGTGGGCAGGCTTACTTCCCCATGTTCCAAGGAGCTCTGCCGGATGTCTTCTCGCAGATCAACCAGTCGATCCGGAACCAGTATGTGGTGAGCTATCGGCCATCGAACATCAAGCAGGATGGCACGTATCGCAAGATCAAGGTGGAGTTGGTGGACAACGAAGGCCGGCCTTTGCGGATGGTGGATGAGAAACAGAAGGTCCTGAAGTACTCCGTCATCGCACGCGATGGTTACAAAGCCCGCCTGCCCGTGGAATAAGTTGAGCTGAATCCGCGACGCGGGAGCACCGACCCGATTCAGGCGTTCAAGATCTTTTTTCGCCCATCGGCTCAGCGGCAACCAGGATCGTGAGAGCCAGACCAGCCAGAAGCACAGCGCCTTCGACCCTCGTAGACCAGGCGTGCCGAGCATCGAAGTCCCTGCGAAGCGGGCTGTCCGGCGTCAGCGCGGTGATGTAGCCGGAAGCAGCAGCACGGTCGCGTTCCATCGGAATCAAAATAAAGATATTGGAGGCGTAGGTGAGCGCCATCATGGCGACGGCCAGGCCGATCTGCGCATAGGCCTTATACGCATGCTGTTTCAGAAGCCGCAACGCCAGGATGATGGCCACGCCGCACCAGAGACCGATGGCGTGGAGCGAATGAAGCGCAGCTCCGACGACCAGACCCGCCAGTTGAGAAGACGGCAGGACTTTGAAGGCCGTTGGGGCAAGCACGGCGCCAAAGAAGAGTATTCCGCCGAGCCAGAGGATGAGGGCGAGGAGGCGGAGCGTTCGTGCAAAGGTAAGCATACGTAGATTCTAGATGTGATCGCGGCCGATAAGACGCTCGATGCGCTTGGCCATCGGCGGATGCGTCGAAAAGAGGGAAGCGAAGTCGGCTCCGCTGATGCGCGGCGCGTTGATGAACATATGGGCCGTGGTGGCGCTGGCGAAGGTCGGAATGCGTGCGCTCGCAGCACCGATCTTCTGCAGAGCGCGGGCGAGGGCATAGGGGTTCCCCGTCATCTGCGCTGCGCTGGCGTCGGCTTCGTACTCGCGTGTGCGCGAGACCCAGAGTTGGATCAGGGTGGCAGCAATGGGAGCGAGGATGAGCATAAAGAGCGCTCCGATTCCGCCGCCATCTCGATCACGGCTATCGCGACCGCCGTATCCACCGAAGATCATGCCCCAGCGACCGATGTGCGCGATCCACGTGATGGCTCCAGCGAGCGTCGCGGCGATGGAGGCCGTGAGGATGTCCCGGTTGCGAACATGGCTCAGTTCGTGGGCGAGAACACCTTCCAGCTCCTCATCGTCGAGCAACTGCAGGATGCCCTGCGTGACCGCGACCGAGGCGTGCTCGGGGTTACGACCGGTAGCAAAGGCGTTCGCCGAGTTGTCGGGAAGTGTATAGAGCTTCGGCATGGGGAGGCCCTGCTTCTGCGTCAGGCGCTCCACGATGGCGTAGACGCGAGGAAGCTGCTCGCGCGTGGCGGGCTGGGCGTTGGACATCCGCAGAGCGATCTTGTCCGAGTAGAAGTAGCTGACGAAGTTCATGACGCCAGCTACGAGCAAGGCGATAGTCATTCCGTTAGAACCGCCGAAGGCGCGGCCAATGCCAAGAAGAAGCAGCGTCATCAGGGTCAGAAGAAGCGTGCTTTTGAAGGTGTTCATCCGTAGATGTCTCCTGCAGATTAGACGTTTGAACCTGCAGGGGGATTCGTTCGCCGGCTGATCGCCCTCTGCAGGACGATGTCAAAGGCGGCGCGGGCGCGAAGATACTCCTCCTCCGGAATGCGGCCGGAGAGTCGGTCGGTTTCGAGCGAGAAGAGTTCATCGCGCAGGACGGATTCCAACGTCGTCGCGGAGGCCACCCCCGTCTGCATCGGCAAAGGAGCGGACGGCGTGCCGGTAATGGCTTCCGTGGAGGCAGCCGGTCCACCGCGCAGCATGACGCCAGCACCCACGGCGAGTAAAAGAGCGATGCCCGCAATGATCCACCACTTGTACTTTGTGAGGGGATCAGGCGTGTTGATGGGATCGGCCATACCACCGCCTGGCTTGTTGTCCGCGGTTCCAGCGGCTGCTGGAACGGCTCCGGCGGAGGCGTCGGCGGTTGCAGGTCCGCCACTGGCGCCCTGGTCAGGCGAGGGTCGGCCGTTGGTGTCCGTCTGTCGTGGAAGCTCGCCTGTGCCAGAGACCGTAAAGCCTACGGCTGCACCAGCGGGCAGGCTGCGTGCAACGTAGGTCTGGGCTTCGACTTCATCCGTGATGGCGTTGAAGGGCGTGTTGCCGCCGTCGAACTTCATCGCTTTGGGCATCATTACGACGACGGTATCCGTTGCCATGAGTTCTGTCGGGGAGAACTGGAAGCTTCCGCTGTAGGGGAGGCGGTATGAGATCTGAAAGTGGGTCTGGCCCGGACGGAGAGGGAAGACGAAGGCGTAATGGCCCTTTTCCGCGAGTGGAATCGGAGGAGACTGAACAGGCATGCTTCCCTGGCTCAGGGCCGCAGAGCCTTCGATCACCGCGCCTTCCGGCAGCGTGAACTCAAAGGAGCGCTCACTGAACTGAGTGCGCTGCGGCGTGGAGTCATTCTTGATGAAGAAGTGTTCTACGACCTTAAGACCTTTGCCGCCTGGCTCCGTCTGCACGCGAAACAGATTGGCTTCGGTAGTGACGCCGGCGACCTTTGCTGCCGAGTTGAAGACTTCCACTTCGACGCTTTCGGTTCCCGGAGGCGCGGGGCGGAAGTAGTTGGCCTTGTCATGGGTCACACGGACGAGGTGCATGCCGTCGTCGGGCACGTCGAGCTTGAAATGGCCCTTGGCATCCGTCTTGGTACGCGCTGCTTCCTGCATCCCCTGCGCCAGGCGGATCAGGACCACGTCGTCACCGGCTGCTGGCTTGTTGACGGTTTTGTTCGTGACCACGCCCGTAATGGTTCCGGCGGCAGAAGCCGGAAGTGTGAAGACGGCGGAGGCGAGGACGGGGAGCAGAAGGGATTTCAGAGGGAAGCGCACAGGGCAAGGATATCGCTTTCAAGTAGGGTTAGCGCTTTAGGGGGCGAAGTGTGTCGATTTCGGCGAGGACGTGGGCGGCTTCGTCTTCGAGCGAGGCGCGCTGCGTGGCATAGTCCTCTTCCGGGTATTTTCCAGCGCGGTATTCAAAGTTCAGGTCGCGCAGGTTTTCGTAGATCACGTCGCGGCGCTCATCGAGGTAGTCGACGCGCGTCTTGGCGCGCTGGACGAAGGGATTCTCGTCCGGCCAGAAGGTGTAGGCGAAGAGGATGAGGAGGAGTACGACTCCGGCAAGGATGCCCATCAGTATTCGGTGTCCCTTCGGATGCGGTCGCGGAGATCGTCGCTCGGCGTCTGCGAGGTGGGGGTCGGCACGCCAGCGATGGCAGGCTGCGAGCGGCGGTTCCAACGGTGGACGATATAGACCGTCCCAAATGTGGCCAGCAGGAAGAGCGAGACGGGAACGATCCAGGCCACGTTATCGAACCCGCCGCGCATCGGCGTAGCTAAAACCGTGGGTCCGTACTTGGCGGCAAACCAGTTGAAGATGCTTGTATCGCCATCACCGCCTGCGACCTTATCTCGTAACTCCGCGATCAGCTTTGGTGAATCGGGGCAGCCAACGTGGTTACACTCCAGCAGGATCTGCGTGCAGCCACAGGTGCAGACGAGCTTATGGCCGATGCTGCTGAAGCGTCCCGCTGCATCCATCGCACCCATCGCGAGGAGCGCAGCGAAGAAAAGGACGACGAGCTGCGAGGTTCGGCGGCGCGTCATGCGGCACCCCCGGCAACCGGCTGCAACTCCCGCTCTTCGTTTTTTGGAGTAAGGGAGCCGGTAAGCGCGGGTCGGATCGAAGGCGCGAGCGCGATAAAGGTTCCCAGCACCACGATGCCGACGCCGATCCAGATCCATGAGACGAGGGGATTGATGATGACCCGGATGATGGGCCGGTTCGTCTCGGGATTGCGGCCTTCAAAGACGACGTAGAGATCGCGCGCCAACGTGGAGTGGATCGCTACCATGGTCGAGTTGGTCTGGCTGGCATTGTAGAAGCGCTTCTCCGGTGCCAGCTGCGTGATCTTCTTCGCGCCCTTGTAGACATCCAGCAGGGCATAGTCCGTGTCGTAGTTCTTATTCGAATCCTGCGTAAAGCTCTGGCAGATGAGTTTGTATCCGCTGAGTTCGATGGAGTCACCGAATCCCATCTCCAGCTCTTTCTCCTGTTTGAAGGCCGAGCCTGCAAGACCTGCAAAGAGAACGACGATGCCGAAGTGAACCAGATATCCGCCGTAACGGCGCGTATTTCGCCGGACGAGAAGGATGCCGGAGGAGAAAAGGTTCTTACGCGTCTGCGTACGAACCACTCCCGCGCCGCGAAGGAACTCCGAACTGATGGCCGTGATCACCCCCGCGCCGATAGAGAAGGCGAGCAGGGCATAGATACCGCCGGCCGCTTCGTCGTCCTTCCAGGGCCGAACTCCAAAGGCGATCAGAATAACCGCTGTGAAGACAACGGCGATGCAGGGAAGAATCATGTTGCGGCGAATCGACCGCAGCGAAGTGGAGCGCCATGCGAGAAGCGGGCCAACGCCGGTAAGAAACAAGAGAAAGAGACCGACCGGGACGGCGACGCGATTGAAGTAGGGCGCGCCCATCGTGACCTTTGATCCCTGCACGTATTCACTGAGAACAGGAAACAGCGTTCCCCACAGGATCGTAAAGCAGGCGGCGAGGAGGACGAGGTTGTTAAAGAGGAAGCTGGCTTCGCGGGAGACCACGGATTCCAGCTTGTTTTCGCTCTTCAGATGATCCCTCTGCAGGAAGTAAGTAAAGAGGCAGACGGCAAAGACGATCACCATGAAGGTGGTGAACCAGCTTCCGATTGAACTCTGCGCAAAGGCGTGCACCGAACTCACAAGGCCGGAGCGCGTCAGGTCTGTACCGAGAATGGTGAGAAGAAAGGTAATGAAGATCAGCCAGACGTTCCAGCTCTTCATCATGCCGCGCTTCTCCTGCATCATGACCGAGTGCAGGAAAGCGGTACCGGTAAGCCAGGGAAGGAAGCTGGCGTTTTCCACTGGATCCCATCCCCAGTAGCCACCCCATCCCAGTACCGCATACGCCCAGTGCATGCCAAGGCAGATGCCGCACGTAAGAAAAAGCCACGCGATCATCGTCCATCGGCGCGTAATTGCGATCCACTTTTCCCCGGGATAACGCATCATGAGCGCACCAAGAGCGAAGGAGAACGGAACGGCGAAGCCTACATAACCGAAGTAAAGCATCGGTGGGTGAATAACCATCTCCGGGTACTGGAGAAGAGGATTGAGGCCAAATCCATCCGGCTGGGGGGCTCCTTGCCAGAGGGCAAAGGGAGGCGCGGCAAACACGAGGATCGAGAGGAAGAAGACCTGAACCGAAGAAAGAATGGTGGAGGCATAGGCCGAGAGACGAACATCCACCTTGTGTTTCAGTCTGAGCACGAAACCGTAGACGCTCAAAAGAAAGGCCCAAAGGAGAAGTGAGCCCTCCTGTCCGCTCCAGAGCGCGGAGAACTTATAGGCCGGATGCAGGTCGCGGTTCGTGTGGTGCAGGATATATGCGACGGAGTAGTCGTTGGTAAAGGACGCCCAGACGAGGGCGAAGGCCGCGCTCGCCACTGCAATGAAGCTTGCGATACCTGCACGTCGGGCGGTTTCGGCTAATTTTTCCGGAGAGATGCGCCCGCGCCGGCCGTTCGCCATCTGCCAGAGAGCAAGGCTGCCAGCCAGCAGGGTATAGACGCTCAGCATCAACGCAAGAAGAAGAGCGAAGCTTCCGAACTGCGGCATCGGATGTGAGAGCACGGGGGTTGAGGTGAGCTGCTGATTCATGGCGCAACTCTATTCTCGCAGGCGAGAGCGCCACGGGCAACGAAACTGGAGCTTTTCCTCGACGGTAATCGGTTTAGAAGCCTTAACTGGCAAGCCGATGGACGCTGGCCAGCAGATTATCCGGAAGAAGGGGTTTCAGGCGGAAAAGGACGTTCAAGTCCCGATACTCGTCCTCGGCTTCTTCCATGCCGCTGATGACCAGGACTGGAATATCCGGCTTGAGCTCCCGAAGTTCCCGAACAAATTGAGCACCATTCATGCCGGGCATCAGGTGATCGGTAATCACAAGACCGATTTCGGCAGGGAAATCGTCTTCGCGGAACTGTTCGAGAGCGCGCACGGGGTTCAAAGCGGGAATGACAAAATAGCCCGCCCGCTTCAGGATCGTCTGCCGTGTGGCGGCCTGAATGGCATTGTCATCGATCAGGAGCACGGTTACCTGTTTGTTCTCAGGGGTGCTCTCGTCAGGGAGATCCAGATCCAACATTTCCTCCGACCGAGACAGGGCACACCGCTAGCAGGCTGGTTCCACTTTTATCCGGTTCACCTTTGAGATGCAAAAGAATGATTTGGGTTGTCTGCAAGGTTGGAAAATCAAGCAGTAGACTCTCTGCCCTAAAGCCGGTAGGCTTTGGGTCGATAGCTTACGCAGCGGGGCAAACCTTGAATCTTACCTATATCGACTGGCTGATCATGGCGGTCTACTTTACGTTCGTCCTTGGAATCGGTGTGGCGCTCAAGCGCTACATGCGTACAAGCCATGATTTCTTCCTTGCTGGACGTTCCATTCCCGCATGGGTCTGCGGCCTTGCCTTTATTTCAGCGAATCTTGGTGCTCAGGAAGTCATCGGGATGGGTGCTTCCGGTGCGAAGTATGGCATCGCGACCAGTCATTTTTATTGGATCGGCGCAATTCCGGCGATGGTGTTCGTCGGTATCTTCATGATGCCGTTCTATTACGGCTCCAAGGCAAGAAGCGTTCCCGAGTACCTGCGGATGCGCTTCGACGAAAAGACGCGCGCGATCAACGCCTTCTCCTTTGCGATCATGACGGTCTTCTCGTCTGGTATCTCCATGTACGCCATGGCGTTGCTGATTCAGACCCTGGGCCTCTTTCACGGCATTATTCCGGACCAGTATGTCTTCCACGTTTCCATCATCCTGTCCGCAGTGATTGTGCTGGGTTATATCTTCCTCGGCGGCCTGACGAGCGCGATTTATAACGAAGTGCTGCAGTTCTTCCTGATCGTGGCTGGATTTGTGCCGCTGGTGTTCATCGGCCTGCACAACGTCGGCGGATGGCATGGAATCCAGCAGAGACTGCCGGTAGCGTTTACGCACTCCTGGCGCGGTATGAGTCATGCGAACACGAATCCCCTGGGTGTGGAGTGGTTCGGTCTCACAATGGGACTTGGGTTCGTACTGAGCTTCGGTTACTGGTGCACAGACTTTCTCGTAGTCCAGCGCGCCATGGCTGCGGACAGCGAAGAGTCGGCTCGTCGTGTGCCCCTCATTGCCGCCATTCCAAAGATGTTCTTTCCGTTCCTGGTCATCCTTCCCGGCCTCATCGCCGTCGCTGCACCTGCAATTGCGAACAAGGTCGGACCAGCAGTGATGTCGAGTTCGGGTGCGATGACCGGTGTCGGTGCCGCCGATGCGAACGTACCTTCAAGCAAGGGGCTGATCCCCGTCAAAACCGACCCCGTCAGCGGACACGCGGTGCTGGACGATAAAGGCAATCCCGTATACAACTACGATCTTGCGATCCCGATTCTTCTGCTCCACTACTTCCCGACGGGCATTTTGGGGCTAGGGCTTACGGCGCTGCTGGCGAGCTTCATGTCCGGCATGGCGGGCAACGTAACGGCCTTCAATACTGTGTGGACGTACGACATCTACCAGAGCTACATCAATAAGAAGGCAACCGACGCGCACTATCTCTGGATGGGAAGGATGGCGACGATCGGAGGTATCCTGCTATCCATCGGCGCGGCCTATCTGGCGACCGGCTTCAATAACATTATGGATGCGCTCCAGCTCGTCTTCAGCTTTGTGAACGCGCCGCTGTTTGCGACGTTTTTGCTGGGGATGTTCTGGAAGAAGACCACAGGGCATGCTGCCTTCATTGGCCTGATCTCTGGAACCGCCGCGGCGCTGGTGCATCATGGCGTGACGCTGCCGCTGGATTACACGCCGGGTATTCACGGCGCCTGGATTCATCTGGTTCATACCTATCCGAGCGACATGGCGCAGAACTTCTGGACGGCGATCTTCGCCTTCGGAACCAACCTGGTTGTGACGATTGCGATCAGTCTTCTGACGAAGCCGCGACCGGAGTCGGAGCTCGTAGGTCTGGTGTACTCGCTGACGCCGAAGCCAGCGGAGCATCATCTGCGGTGGTACCAGAAGCCCTCCACCCTCGCTGTTGCTGTACTGGCGATGCTTGTCATTTTGAATCTAGTCTTCGCATAGGAGGTCGCATGGGTCTTGATATTCGCATTCCACTGGGCATGATGTTTCTCTCGACGGGCGGCATGATGCTGCTCTACGGCTTCTTCACGCGAGGAAGCGTGATCTACGAGAAGTCGATGGGAATCAACATCAACCTCTACTGGGGCCTGGTGATGTTTATTTTTGGCCTGGTGATGTTTCTCTTCGGACGCCGTGCGAAGTGGCAGAACGACCCGGTGAATCCGCGTCCTTGGGAGCGGGAAGCGGAAGAACCTCGCCGCGGTGGTCACTAGAGCGGACGTCCCGCAACGGCACACTCTGGTGGTCTGCGAGTGTCTTCCACACGCCCGTTCTGTCTGAAACTGCGATAATCGGCATATGAAGCGTCGCGTGATCGAACAGTATGAGCTTGTCCGCAAGCTGGGTGCGGGTGGCAGCGGCGTGGTCTATCTGGCAAACGATACGACGCTTCAGCGTCCTGTGGTGATGAAGCTGCTCAAGCGCGGTGCGCTCACACCGGAGCAGATGCGCTCCACGGTCCTGCGGGAGGCGCGGCTGGCCTCCGCCATCGAACATCCCAACGTCTGCGCAATCTACGACGTGGGCGAAGCGGAAGACGAGTTCTTCATCGTCATGCAATACATCCCCGGCCGACCATTGGATCGCATTATTGCGGAGGGGCCGCAGAGCCTCCAGCTTGTGCTTTCGGCGGGCATACAGGTGGCAGATGGGCTTGCCGCCGCACATTCTCTCGGAATCTTCCATCGCGACTTGAAGCCTGCCAACGTCATCCTGACGGAGGGGGGCTTGGCGAAGATTCTGGACTTCGGCCTGGCGCGCCGCATCAACATGGACGATGCGGAGTTCGACCCCGCCAAGCCGAGCAAGCGTGCACCCTTGGAAGGCGCTACGTATACCGCGCGCGGCGGCACCATCGCCTATATGGCGCCGGAGCAGTTTGTTACCGGGCAGAGCAGCGTGCAGAGCGATATTTTCGCTTTCGGTGTTCTGTTGTATGAACTGGTCGCTGGCCGGCATCCCTTCCATCGCCCAGACGCGCCTGAATTTCAGAGCATTCGCGCGATTCAGTTTGCCGATCCGCCTTCGCTGCGCGAGATCCTTCCCACGATTCCCGTGGAACTGGAGAGCGTCATCCTGCGCTGCCTGGAGAAGCAACCCTCTTCCCGATTCGCCTCTGCGGCGGACGTCCGCGAGGGTCTGAAGACGATTCTGCAATCGGCCCAGCTTGAGGCTGTGCTCATTCCGGGAGACACCATCGCCAGCATGCCTACGAAGGGCCGCGCGTCGATGGAAGCTCCCGATGAAGAGAAGCGGACCTCGGGTTTCCTTTCCATGCTCGCCGAGCGCTTTCGCGAGAGCGGAGGCAATGAGGACAACAACACTATCGTGGTCCTTCCGTTCGTCAACTTTGGACCGGCGGACGCCGCTCCGCTGTACGGTTACGCGCTTGCCGACGCCATCGCGGCACGCCTGGCGAGGATGTCTTCACTCGTTGTGCGGCCTTCCAGCTCCTTGATGTCCCTGGCATCGAAGCAACTCGATCCCCTGGCCGTGGGGCGCAAGTTGCTGGTGCAATATGTGATCGCCGGAAATTTTTTCAAGTCAGACAAGGGCTTCGACCTGAACTGGCAGATGCTCGACGTTCCCCGGCAGGCGGTACGCGCTGGCGGTGCGATCAACGTAGCCAGCTTTGACCTCGTTGCGGTCCAGACAGAGATCTGTAACGAGGTTTTCAGCACTCTTCAGGGCGTCGGCGCGATGAACGGCGGAGAGAGTTCGGGACATGACACTCCTCTCGCTGCGGACGTCTCGGAGGAGTATCTCGAGGCGCGCGCCGTCCTCTCTTCCTTCATGTCGCGCACAGGAAGCCGGGACGATCTCGACCGTGCCCGCGAACTCTTCGACAGCGTGACGCAGAACAACCCCGACTACGCCCCTGGATGGAGCGGCCTGGGCATCACGCACCTGCAGTACACGCGCCACGGCATGGGCGGACAGATGCACCTTCTGGAAGCGCGCCGCGCCTTTGACCGTTCGCTGGCGCTTGACGCCGGGTCGGTGGAAGCCAATCTCTATCGCGTGCTCATGCTGCTCTCTCGCGGTGAAAAGGAGAGCGCGCGCCACGGCATTGAGCATCTTCTGCAGACGGCAGGGAACGACTGGAACGTCCATCAGGTCGCAGGCATTACGCTTCGCCTGGACGGAATGTACGAAGAGGCACTGGACCAGTTCAACACGGCGCTGCGCCTGAACCCCTCGAACGCTGCGGTGATCTACAACCACCGCGCGCGCGTGTACCAGTATCAGAACCAGATGGAGCTTGCCTCCGATGAGATCGAAAAAGGTCTTACCCTCGAGCCGCGACAGCCGCTGCTGCGTATCTCGCTTGGCTACCAGTACATGCGGACCGGAGATCTCGGACGCGCCATTGCAACGCTGGAAGAGGTGATTGCGATGGATGCCTCCATGCGCATCGTCTCGCCGACGATTGCCATGTGCTACACCATGCTCGGCGACCGCGAGAAAGCCGCGACCTTCATCAACGACGAGACGCTCGCCGCGGCGGAGGCGGACAGTGAGATGGCGTATCGACTCGCTACGTATTTTGCGGTCGAAGGAGACGAAAGCGAAGCCCTGCATTGGCTGCGGCGCGCGATTTATCTGGGCAATGAAAACTATCCCTGGTTCTCCAAAAATCCGGCATGGACGAAGCTGCGAGGCCATGGGGACCTGGAACGCATTCTGGAAGATCTGAAGAAGAGTGCGCGAAAGAATCAGAAGACGTGGAACCGGCTTTTGGCTCAGGTGCGATAAAGCAGATTCCTCCGCTTCGCTGCGGAATGACAAAATGAGCGGCTGCTGGATGACAAAATGAGCGGTGGCCCGGTGACAAAATAATCAGGCCTTGTGGGTTCGATGCGCTCTCAGCGCCATCCAGACGACGAGGCACAGAAGCTGGGTGCAGACGAAGAATTCGATCCACTCTTCCGTGGAAGAGCCGCGCGTGGCGGAGGGCGCGAGAAAGAAGAGCGCCACGATCAACGTGACGACACCGATCCATGAAAACGTAAGACCGAAGTGACGCTGCCTGAAGAAGGCCTGCCTCCTGACGGGAAGCTGGCGGGCTATCCGCGCGGCAAAGTCCGGGGGAATGGCCGTCTGAGGCTGCTCTTCGAGAGCCTGGACGATGAGCGTGTCGAGCATCCTGTCTTCCTGATTAATCTCCATCTCGCTCATGATGCTCTCCTTTCGCTTCCTGTTCTAGCTTGAATGGCTTCGTGGAGCTTTTTTCGACCGCGATGCAGATGCGTTCGCACCGTCCCGATCGGCATCTGCAGGGCATGTGCGATCTGGTCGTAACTTCGTTCCTCCTGATGGTAGAGAACCAGGACGGTCCGTTCAATGGCACTGAGCTTTTGCAACTCCTCTTCTACCGCTGCCTTCAACTGGCGCTCTGCCATCTGCTCTTCGGCGTTTTGCCCCGGATGTTGAAGGCGATCTTCCCAGGCGCTCGTCTCGTCCGAAATAGAGACCAGTGGCCGGTCCGTGCGCCGCCTTCGCTTCCACTCATCCTGCGCGACGTTCACGGTCACACGGTAGATGTAGGTAGCTAAGAGGGAATCGCCGCGAAAAGCCGGAAGTGCGCGGTAGAGCCGGAGGAAGACCTCCTGCGCCAGGTCTTCCACGTGCTCGCGACTGCCCGTGAGCCGCGTCAGCGTTCGAAAGACCATAGCCTGGTGCTCGCGTACGACGTCTTCGAAGTCGATCTCCATGGGCAAGTTGAGTATGACCGCCTGCTTGCCGTTAAGTTTCATGGATTTCGCTGAAACTTAAGGGAGGCGGACCTGTCTAACGCGGCCAGAAAGGTAGGATCCACCTAATGCATGTACATGGGATCTTCAGCCCGTTCATTATTCCCCTCGGGGGGATGGCGGTCGCGATTGTAGCGATCGTCGCCGGAATCGCCGGAAACGCTCACAATGTCAAGATGAGGGCCGAACAGCGCATGGCCATGATCGCGCGCGGCATGAGCGTGGACGATATCGATCGCTTGCTCGGGAAGTCGGAGGACGACAACAGGCCCGTCCGCGATCCGCTCCGGAGCCTGGGCATCGCAAGGAGAACGGCGATCGTTCTCATCTCCGTCGGTATCGGCCTGACCGGCTTCTTTCTACTTCTCGCCTGGATAACGGAAAGGCAGAGAGTGCTCGCTGGCGCGGCCGCTGGCTTCATCCCCTTCGCCATCGGCGTCGGTTTCCTCATCGATTACAACCTGCAGAAGCGCGAACTAGCGCGCTTCGGGCTGGAGACGGGAACCGATCTGCCGATGCACGAGCGGTAGTTACTCTGTGCCTTCACTTCTCGGGTGGTTCAGGAAGATCGGCGCGGACATGCTGAAAATAATAGTCGCCTCGGGTGCGAGGTGCATCTGGCGATCCTGCTTGAGCCACCAGATGGTGCTGGCTCCCGCGCCGATGCCGGCTCCGATCAGAGCTCCCGGAACGCCGCCGAAGACTCCGCCTGCTGCGGCAGCGCCGCCGGTGGTCAGAGACATGGCCGCGAGGGTGGCGCGAACGTGATCCCGGCGAACGATATTTCCTTCATTGTCGATCCGTGTCTGGCCGTACTGGTCGGTGTCAATCACGGACGCGCGGATGGGATACTGCACGCCGCCCAGCGTGATGTTGCGCGGTTCAATATGGATCAGGGCAGCACCAGAGACGCGTTTGCCGCCGTGGACGGCAGTTACGGTCGCGGCGAAGGGCGTACCGGCAGGCAAAAGGACGCGGCCATTGCGTTCCACGGGATCGGAGAGCTCGCCCAGAAGGGCTGTGCCCGTGGCAGTCTTGGTCGTATCGAGTTCCTGGTGAACCCGCACACGAAGGATCGTTCCGGCCGGAAGCTCATTTTCAGCAGCAGGTATATCGGTCACCATCAAGGAGGCGTCATCGTCTCCCGCCTGTTGCGCGTTGTACCGCGAAAGCGAGACGTGATGCGGGTCGGGAGCGACGGCTGCGGATGGACCCACGATGGCGAAGGGCGGCTCTGACGTTGGCGTGGACATTCTGGTGGACGGAGAGTTGACAGGTGCGCTGCTGACGGTCGCCGGTGCCGGGGCGTAGGCCGGCGCGGGCTGATCGGCAACGATCGCCTCGGGAGGATTGGCAACGCCGCTGGCCTGGGCCACGGCCTGCATGGTCGCGAAGGTAAAGGCTGCGGAAAGGGGCAGGGCGGATGAACGCTTCATGAATTTCCTCCATCGCACAGAGTTTGCGCGGGACACATTCCAGCCTAGAAGAGTATGGGCGCGGTGGGACGCGACTTTCGCTCCCGGGAATCCAGTCTGCCAATGGCCGGGGTGGGCTCCGGTCTTTGTTAGAATCGCTGCTGGTGGCGCGCGTATGGCGGAGTTGATTGAAAGCATTGGGTTAGCGAGCGGGCGTAGTATTCCCGTGGACAGAAGACCCAAGCTGAATGAACGTCTTACGCATCGAGTGGTCGCTTCGGGAAGTTTGAACGACGGAAGTATTCTGCAAAATGGACAAAGGAGCACCATGACTGAGATCGTTTCCATCCACGCGCGCGAGATCCTGGATTCGCGCGGCAATCCGACAGTTGAAGCCGATGTACTTCTGGCAGGCGGAGCGCTGGGTCGCGCCGCGGTGCCGAGCGGCGCTTCTACTGGCGAACATGAGGCTGTGGAGCTGCGTGACGGCGACAAGGAGCACTATCTCGGCAAGGGCGTTATGCAGGCCGTGGAGAACGTGGAGAGCAACATCTCTCCGGAACTCGCAGGCATGGATGCAACCAACCAGCGCCTGATCGACGCGACGATGCTCGCGCTCGACGGGACGCCGAACAAATCCCGCCTTGGTGCAAATGCGATTCTGGCCGTTTCGATGGCCTGCGCGCGCGCTTCGGCGAACGCTCTTAAGCTGCCGCTCTATCGCTATCTCGGCGGCGTGAACGCCTGCGTGCTGCCGACACCGATGATGAACATTATTAATGGTGGAGCGCATGCTGATAACAATGTGGATTTTCAAGAGTTCATGATTATGCCCGTTGGGGCGGAGACTTTCTCGGACGCCCTGCGCTGGGGAACAGAAGTCTTTCATACGCTCAAGGGCGTTCTGAAGAAGAAGGGCCTGCAGACCTCCGTGGGTGACGAGGGTGGATTCGCACCGTCACTGCGCTCGAACGAAGAGGCTCTGGAAGTGATTCTTGAGGCGATTGAGCTTGCCGGTTTCGCCGTGGGTGACGATATTGCTCTGGCGCTCGATCCTGCAAGCAGCGAGTTCTACGACAAGGAGACGGGAATGTACGTCTTCAAGAAGTCGGACAAGAGCGAGAAGACCTCGGAGCAGATGGTGGAGTACTGGGCTAACTGGGTGGAGCAGTATCCGATCGTATCCATCGAAGACGGCCTCGCCGAGGACGACTGGGCCGGCTGGAAGCTGATGACGGACAAGATGGGAAGCCGCTGCCAGTTGGTAGGCGACGATCTCTTCGTGACCAACACCAAGCGTCTGCGTAAGGGCATTGAAGAAGGCGTCGGCAACTCGATCCTGATCAAGGTAAACCAGATCGGAACGATCTCCGAGACGCTGGAGGCGATCGAACTGGGCCGTCGGTATGGCTACACGTCGATCATCTCGCATCGTTCGGGTGAGACGGAAGATACGTTCATCGCCGACCTCGCTGTTGCAACCAACGCGGGACAGATCAAGACCGGATCGCTCTCGCGCACGGACCGCATTGCGAAGTACAACCAGCTTCTGCGCATCGAAGAAGAGCTTGGCCAGTCGGCGGAGTTCATGGGCATCGAAAGCATTAACTGCGAGTAGTGAGGCTCTTTCGATGGCGAAGAACAGACCGCTGATTCTGACGGTTCTCGATGGGTGGGGCATTCGTGCCGAGACGCGCGGCAACGCGATTGCCCTGGCGCGAAAGCCCAACTATGACCGCCTCCTGCGGGAGTTTCCCAACACGACGATTCGCGCGAGCGACCACTACGTCGGCTTGCCGGATGGGCAGATGGGGAACTCCGAGGTAGGGCATCTGAACCTCGGTGCCGGACGGATCGTCCGCATGGACATCGTGCGTATCGATGAGATGGTGACGAAGGGTGACTTCTTCGAAGACGAGCTTCTGGTTGGGGCCGTAAGGCGTGCAAACGTGTGCGGGCGAAGCGTACACCTTATGGGGCTTCTCTCCGATGGTGGAGTCCATGCCCACGTTCGGCATCTGTACGCGTTGCTGAAGCTCTGCAAGCTGCACGGAGCAGAGCGCGTTTACGTTCATGCGTTTCTGGATGGCCGCGACACGTTGCCGACCTCGGGTGTTGGGTTCATCGAAGAGCTGGAGCAGAAGTTCCGCGAGATCGGTGTAGGCGAACTCGCAAGCTGCTCCGGGCGGTATTTTGCCATGGACCGCGATCTAAAGTGGGAGCGCGAGAAGAAGGCTTTCGACGCGATGGTTGCGAACTCTGCGGAGGGCGGATCGTACAGGGATCCTGCCGCCCGTGTGCGCGAGTGTTACTCCAACGGTGTCACGGACGAGTTCGTGATTCCGTTCCTCTGCCTCGACGAGGCGGACCAGCCTATCGGCCGTATCCGGGACGAAGATCTGGTGATCTGCTTCAACTATCGCGCGGATCGCGTGCGGCAGATTACGCGTGTGCTGGCTCGCAATCTCGAAGGCGGTCTGACGAAGGACAATGCGCTCGGCCTGCCGAAGGCAGAGGAGCTGGATCTGGAGATCCCGCGCAGTACGGTGCCAAGTCGCATTGAATACGTGACGATGACGCAGTACGACCGCAACTTCCGCACGGCGATGGTCATCCCTCCGGAGAGCATGGACAACCTCCTGGCGAACGTGATGGCGCAGGCTCAGCTCCGCAATCTTCGTGTTGCCGAAACAGAAAAGTACGCGCACGTGACGTACTTCTTCAACGGCGGCATCGAGAAGCCGTTCCCGGGGGAGGAGCGCGAGATGGTGCAGTCGCAGAAGGTGGCGACGTACGATCTGGCACCCGAAATGAGTGCGAACGGCATCGCGGATAACGTCATCAAGGCGTTGAACGATACAGCCTTCGATGTCATCGTCGTGAACTTCGCCAATGCCGACATGGTCGGCCATTCCGGCAAGATCGACGCCACGGTGAAGGGGGTTGAAACTGTGGACGCCTGCCTGGGGCGGATTCATCAGGAGCTTCGACGTGTGGGTGGGTCCTGGCTGATCACAGCCGACCATGGAAACGCCGAGATGCTCATCGATCCCGCAACAGGCGGACCGCATACGGCGCATACGACGAATCCGGTTCCGTTTATCTGCGTGACGGAAGAGGGCAACAGGATCGGTGTGCGCGAGGGCGGGTCACTGCGGGATATCTCTCCAACGATGCTGGGGATGATGGGGATTCCGCTGCCGAAGGAGATGACGGGGATGGATCTGCGGGTGAAGCTTTAGCGTTGGCTCTGTCAGAGACATCCTCTCGACCACAACCTCCGTCCTCACGACGCAGCACCATCCGTCCACTCGACCGAAGTGGAGAGATCTGCTTTTGTTATCGCGCAGAGCGCGATCCGATGTGCCTTTGGCACATGGCAGAAGCAGATTTCTCCGCTCCCTCCGCTTTGCTCCGGTCGGTCGAAATGACGGTAGTGGTTATGCAAACAGTGCTACGAACGGGCAAGATTAGAGGTTGCGGCGGTTTTCTATTCTGCTGGATACGTCCTCTCGACCTACAACTTCGTCATCTCGACCACTTAGCTCCGTCATCTCGACCGAAGTGGAGAGATCTGCTGCTGTTATCGCGCAAAGCGCGATCCGATGTGCCTCCGGCACATGATAGAAGCAGATTTCTCCGCTCCCTTCGGTCGGTCGAAATGACGGCGTGGTTACGCGAACAGTGCTAAGAATGAGGCCCGACTAAAGGTCGCGGCGGTTTTCTATAGCGCGCGTCAGCGTAATCTCATCGGCATATTCAATGTCCGAGCCGGCGGGCACGCCGGTGGCGATGCGGGAGACACGCAGGTCGCGGCGGGCGCGGTGGATCTCCGTAGCGAGATAGGTTGCCGTGGCTTCGCCTTCGGTGGTGGGGGAGAGGGCGAGGATGATCTCGTCGGCTTCCGCGAGACGATTCAGAAGATTGCCGATGCGAAGATGCTCCGGCCCAACGCCATTCACGGGGGAAAGTGTGCCGTGGAGGACGTGATAGACCCCGTTATAGGTGCGCGAGCGCTCCACTGCGGCGATGTTGGTTGGTTCTTCCAAAACGCAGATGGTGCGGCGGGAGCGGGTCGGGCTGGTGCAGAAGGTACAGGGGTCGACGTCCGTAATGTTGTTGCAGACGGAGCAGAGATGCAGCTTCGCCTTCAGGTTCAGGATCGCGGCGGAGAGGGATTCGGCGTCCGTCTGCGAGGTGCGCAGGATGTGGAAGGCGAGTCGCTGCGCGGATTTAGAGCCTACGCCAGGCAGCTTACGCAGCTCGTCGATCAGGCGGGACATGGGGGGAGCGAAGCGTTCCAAGAGGGTTCCCAGTTGCTCGTTTGTAGTTTAGTTAGCTGCCAAGACCGGGCAGGTTCAGGCCACCGAGGAGACCGGACATGGAGGACTTCATCGCCTCGTCGGCCTTGCGTCCGGCTTCGTTTACGGCGGCGGTGACGAGATCTTCCAGCATCTCGATGTCGCCCGGCGCGGAAGCTGTGAGGGCGGCGGGATCGATCCTGAGGCGAAGGAGTTCCTTGCGGCCGTTCATGCGTGCGGTCACCATGCCGCCGCCGACGGTAGCTTCGACGACGGTGGCCGAGAGCTTCTGCTCCATCTCGTCCTGCATCTGCTTGGCCTGGCCCATCATGTCTTTCATCTTGGAGAGGTCGGAGAGGTTCATGCTATTTCCTTAGATCGCGAACGTTCGTCACTTCGGCATTGAAGAGCTTCTGCGCCTGCTGGACGGTGGGGTGGTTCATAGCGAGGGACTGTACGGATCCCTCGCGTGCCGGTTTTGCTTTCTTTTCAGAAAGTTTGACTGCAGGATCGGCGGGAAGGATGACCAGCCGTAGACCAGCGGCGTCTTTTGCCCGCAGAGCGCCCTTTATGATCTGCTCGGTTTCCGCGCGGACGAGGAGCTTCAGCGTGGCGGGGTTGATGTCGGTTTGAATGCGAAGCTCGCCGTCGGCAATCACCCAGTCGGCGTCTTCCAGACGCTCCGCAGCAGAGGTCTGACCCTTTGCTGCGAAGAGAGCTTCGAGCGCGGCACTGCGAAGCTGATCGGCTTCGCCGCCCACCTCGGACTTAGGCTGGCTCTCGGGATCGGCCGTCGGTAGTTCGGTGACTGCGGCCGTCTCCACCGCGTGAATGGTTGCTACCGTGATCGGCTCCGGGACGGGGACCGGCTCAGGAAGCACGATCGGTTCTGCGATGACGATAGGAGCTTCGGCTACGGCCAGGGCGCCCTCGGTGCGGATCGGCCTCGGTTGCGTAGTGGAGGCGCTTGGCGTCTTGCGCGCGCTGTCGTCTGCGAAGGGCGAGATGCTCTGAGGAGCTTCCGTGGCCCGCGGAGGAGAAGCAGATCTCTCCGCTTCGCTTCGCTCCGGTCGGGATGACGAGGGAATGGTGGGTGGTGCAGGTGGCGGAGCTTGCGGACGCGGCGGCGCGGGCACCGGTGCGGAGCTCTGTACTGCTGGTCGAGGTGCGGGTCTTGGCGTAGTCGAACCAGTCGGGAAGGCGCTGAGGAGTTCTTCCAGAGGCAGCAGGCGCTGGAGATGCACTAGCTTGAGCAGGCCGAGTTCGAGATGGAAGCGCTGTTCCTGCCGGAAGCCGAGGTCGTCGAAGGTGCGGAGCATCATCTGCAGGAAGCGTGTGAGCTCTTCTTCGGTGAAGAGCATCGCCGAACGGGCGGCGCGCTTGCGCTCTTCGGGGGAGATCTGGAGCAGGTCGGAGTTTGCGTTCTCCGGTGTCAGATTGGCGACCTTGGCCATGACGGTGTTGCGGAGGTAGCGGACGAAGTGGCGCGCGAGCTGCGCTGGAGAGTTCCCTGCATCCAGCAGGCGCGCAGCGATGGTGAGGACTTCTGCGGACTGGTTCTGCGAGACGGCTTCAAGGATCTGTTCGAAGACGGTGTTCGGCACGGCGCCCATCAGGTCGCGGATCTGGGTCGCGTCAAGCTCAGGCTTGTCATCGACGGTTGGAGCGGAGGCGATGGCCTGGTCCATGATGGAGAGCGCATCGCGCATGGAGCCGTCACCGGCCTCTGCGAGAAGGGCAAGCGCGGCTTCATCGGCAATGATCCCTTCCTTGGCCGCGATGCCGCTGAGTTCCTTGATGATGTCGTCGAGCTTCACGGCATGAAAGCTGAAGTGCTGGCACCGAGAGCGGATGGTCTGCGGGATGTTCTCCGGCTCGGTCGTCGCCATCATGAAGACGATGTGGTCCGGTGGTTCTTCCAGGGTTTTAAGAAGTGCGTTGAAGGCCGCGTCCGTGATCTGGTGGGCTTCATCGAGGATGATGATCTTGAACTTGTCGCGCGAGGGGCGATAGCGGGCGGCGTCGCGGAGTTCGCGGATCTCGTCGATGCCACGGTTGGTGGCGGCGTCAATCTCAAGGACGTCGACGGCGTTGCCCTGACGAATTTCAACGCAGGAGTCGCAGATGAGGCAGGGCTCTGCCGTGGGTCGCTCCGGGCTGCCGATGGCGTGCTGGCAGTTGAGGGCGGAGGCCAAGATGCGGGCGATGGTGGTTTTGCCGATGCCGCGATGTCCCGAAAAGATATAGCCGTGCGCGATGCGCTGCTGGTTCAGGGCGTTTTCCAGTGTCCGGGTGACGTGGTCCTGACCGGCTACGTCAGAGAAGAGAAGCGGGCGGTATTTGCGGGCTAGAACCTGATAGGCCATCAACTTGATTTTACGCGTCTGGTTGGTGCGGGACGTGGGGACTGTTTTGCACAAGGCGTGGGGGAAGAGTTTTCTTTGAGCTCTGGTCTGTGCGCTCCGCGCGACCCCACCCTTTCGCAAAAAACGCGAAAGAATGGGACACCAGTGAGCTCCTTTGGCTTTCGCTGGCATGAGACGGAGAAGGATGCGATATTCGAGCATGATCGCCGTTGCAGAGAAGATTGAGAAGCGAACTCCGCTTTGGTTGTATGGTCTGCTGGATGTGCCTTATGGCGTGGTGACAACGGGTCTTCTCTCTACTTCGCTGTCGTTTCTTCTGCGGCGCTCAGGGATGGGCGTCGGTGAGATCGCCAATACGGTGGCGCTGCTGAATCTGCCGATCACCTTTTATTACCTTTACGCGCCGATTGTGGATTTTTTCTTTCGGCGCAAGGTCTGGGCGGCGCTGGTGGGCTGCGGAGCGGGCCTCCTTGCGGGCGTGGGCTTGTGGCGTTTGCAGACGCATCCGCACCAGGCCGTTGTGCTGATCTTTCTGGGAAGCGCGCTGGCCACGATGGTAAGTGCAGCGAGCGGCGGCATGATGGCGGCGTTGCTGACCAAAGCGGAGAAGGCCAATGTTGGAGGTTGGATCCAGGGTGGCAACCTGGGTGTGGGATCGCTGGTGGGCGGGCTTCTGCTCTGGCTGGCGGCGACGCATGGAAACGGGTTTCTGGGAGCGGTGATTCTGGCGGCGTGCGTTCCGCCAGCACTTTCGGCGCTGTTGGTAAGGGAGCCGCACAGGGAGAAGAGTGGAGATAAGCTCGGGGCGACCTTTGCAGACATGGGTCGGGAGATGGCCCGGACCTTCTTTAACTGGAAGAATGCTCCGGGGCTGCTCGTTCTGGCTTCGCCCATCGGGACAGGCGCGATGCAGCAGCTCATGGGCGGTTTGACGCAGGAGTATCACGCGTCCTCCACCCAGTTGGCCTTTGCGAATGGCTGGGGAGGAGGTGTTCTGACGGCAATCGGGTCGCTCTGCGCGATTCTCTGGCCCGTGCGTCTGAACCGGATGATCCCGTATGTCGGGGCAGCGGTCTTTTACGCTGCGGTGACGGGTGCTGTGGCGGTTGCGCCCATGCAGGCTTCCACGCTGATTGTGGGGCTTCTGCTTTCGAACTTCGCCACAGGCTTTGCCTACGGTTGTTACACCGGTCTTGTGCTGCAGACGCTTGGCGAGGGTGGTAAGAGGCAAAGCACCAAGTACACGCTGATCAACGCGATCGGGAACTTTCCCATCGTGTACATGGCCTGGTTATGCGGTCGGGTGGAGGTACACTTCGGGCCGATCCTTGGGCCACGTTCGATCGCGGGTTTTGATGCCCTGACGAATGTGGCCGTGGTGGTGCTGTTCGCGGTGTGGTGGTTTGCCTACGGAAAGCGCGTTCATACCCCGTCTGCTACGCCTGCTTTGCTTTAGCCAGCTTCTTGCGGCGACGGACTTCGGCGTCGGAGAACATGGTTCCGCGGCATTTGGCTGAACCGCAGTAGCAGTCCTGCGTGTCGTCGTCGTCGGAGTCGTAGAGGTTGTACATATAGGTGAGTTCCTCCCCGGCGCGGATGGGGCGGAGGGCGCGGATGAAGATGCGGCCGTCTTCTTCTTCGGATTCGCAGTTGGGCTCGCAGCAGTGATTGATAAACATGGCGGCGGAGAAGCCATCGATGACGGTATCTGTTCCGGAGAGACCGAAGAGGTAGGTCACGTCGCGTTCAGCGTAGCGTTCGTCGGCGACTTCTTTGGCGATGCGTGGACCGTCGTATTCAACGACGATGCCGCCTTTGCGGATGGGGGAGACGGTGTAGCAGCCAGCGGCATGAATAGCGGAGGAACGGATGATCAGGTCGGTCATAAGGGTTTCGGGAGAGTATAGCGTCTCCACGACGAAACAGATGCAGGAGAAATAGCGTCTAATCTGGAGGCGTATGAAGATTTTTATTCTAGCGACGGTTGTGGCGTTGGGCGCTGCGGGCACGCTTGCCGCTCAGGACATCTCGACGCCTACAAAGACGAAGCCGTGTCCGAAGGGAAAGAACTGTCCGACGGCCGACCCGGCGCAGAATGATTCGAGTCCACCGACCTCGATGCAGGGCGCGGATGCGGATGTTCCAGGTGAGCCTCCGTCGGCACCTCCGGCGCATGCTCCCGCATCTTCCTCCACGCCACCCTCAGCGCCATCCTCAGCTTCACCGCAGAGTAATTTCCCGGATATGCCAACGGGCGGTAAAGACCCGGACCCGCCGAGTTCTTCTTCTTCCCCGTCATCCTCTTCCTCCTCCTCAGACCCGGATTCGCCGCGGCCCGCTGCAGGAGATTCCGGTTTCAGCTCCAGTAGAGGTCAGCCGGGGGACGACGATACGGCCCCGACGACGGAGGGCGACGATTCTCCTGTGAAGTCGATGCCGCTGAAAGACCTTGGGAGCAGCGGAAGCTCGAGCGAGGCGCGAAAGAAGCTCGAAGCCTCCCGAGTTCCGGATGATCTGAGGGTGGCGAAGTTTTACAGCAATGACGGCAACTGGGCCGGAGCGTATCTCCGGTACAAGGATGCAGTGGAGCATGAGGCCGACAACGAAGACGCGCAGTGGGGTTATGCGATCTCTGCCGACAAGCTGAAGAAGACGGACGAGGCGCGCGAGCACTACAGCGAGTACCTGCGCGTGGCTCCCGACGGCGACCATGCGAAGGCTGCGGAGAAGGCACTGGCCAGGCTTGGTCCAGCTCCGCCGAAGACGGCCTCCAAGACGGAGTCTCCCCAGTGATCAGTCTTCCGGCGGGGCCGGCCTGCCGTTGGAGATGTCGTCAGGTTCTGAGTCAAGATCTTCTTCTACGCGAATATATCGCCGAAGGTAGCGGAGCGGCTCGTTCTCACCGGCCATCTCACGCAGGTGATACTTCCATACATCAGGACGCGCGGTGCGCCGGGTGAAGGCCTTGCGGTGGATGGTCTTCACGGTACCATCGGGCAGAACGCGTGAGAAATCCTTCGGCGGCATGGAGAAGGTGATCTGCGTTCCCGACTTCCAGAAGCACGAAGCGAATTCATGCGAAAAGATCAGCGTGAAGCAGCGGCGTCCGAGCGAGAGCCAAAGTGCGGCGTCTTCGAAGGAGACCCACGGGCGTGCCGTATGGCGCGCGTACCATTTGCGAAATTCAAAGCCGTTGGCGCGAGCCTGGGCGATCACGAGTTTCAATAAATCGAGGCGAGTCATGGGAGTCCGAAGTAAGGCAGTCTGGCTGTGCGCTCTACTGTTGGTCCTGGTTTCTGCGACTGGGGCTCTTGCGGACTCTACCTATCCGCTTAACAACGATAGTACGGTGCGTGAGGGCTATCAACGATTTTTCATCCTGGATTATGAGGGAGCGCTCACACGTTTTGAGAGTGTGCTGAAGACGCACGAGCAGGATCCGATGGCCATGGCCTATGTGCAGATGACGCTGATCTTCAGAGAACTCTATCGCCAGGATCTGCTGGATACGACCTACTACGCTCGCGAAAACTTTCTTTCGAGTAATCGCAAGGTGGAGGTTCCGCGCGACGTTTCGCAGAGAATCGAAGACCTGACGAATGGGGCTGTCTCCGTCTGTGACCAGAGGATCAAGGCGAACGGGCAGGACAAGGATGCGTATTTCGCTCGAAGCTATGTGCGTGGCATGCACGCTGCGTGGATGACGCTGGCGATGCATAGTTTTTCCAGCGCGGCGCACCAGGGATTGCAGTCGCGCAACGACGCCGACCAGGTCTTGAAGCTGGATCCTCACTATACCGATGCCAAGATGGCAGTGGGTCTGCAGCAGTTTGCGGTGGCCAGCCTGCCGCGCTTTCTGCGGATACTGGTAGGCATGGTGGGCGTAGGTGGATCCAAGGAGAAGGGCCTTGCCTTGCTGCGGGAGGCAGCGGCAGGCGGTACGGTGACCAAGGTGCCTTCCATGACGGCGCTCAGTCTGTTTCTGCGCCATGATGGGCGCTACCCTGAGGCCCTTGCTGTCGCGCATGAACTAGCTGGGATGTATCCGCATAACTTTCTTTTCCGTCTGGAAGAAGCCAATCTGACGAAGGATGCCGGGCGCGGTCAGGATGCCATTCACGTCTACCGGACGGTGCTGGCGGACGCCGAGAAGCACGGATATTTCGTCGATGTCCGGCTGCAGCTTCCTTACTTTGGTCTGGCAGAGACCGAGCGTGGGCAGGGGGATCTTGAAAGCGCTCTGCGGGATTACATGGAAGCGGAAAAGCAGCCCAACTGTAGCGAATGGATGCGTCGTCGGGCGCAGTTGAACAGCGGCATGATGAACGATCTGCTGCATCGGCGGGATGCGGCGATGCAGCAGTACCGTCTGGCGGCTGCGCCGGGCGGAGACCAGTCGCAGGCGGATGCGGCGCGGAAGTACATGAAGACGCCATATAGCGGACGTTGAATCCGCGCTGACAGAATGTTGAACTGACACAGCTTACCTTGCGTATAACAGTGTGAAGTTCACAGGAGGCAGTTATGGTTTGCTGGCGATGCGGGGCGCAGATCGTTGAGGGTGCGCGGTTTTGTTCGGCGTGTGGGGCAGCGGTGCAGCCAGTTGGGTCAGTTCCCGGATATGTACCCTCGGCGACGTACAGCAGACAGTTGATGCGAGCGCGGGCGGGGCGGAAGATCGCAGGCGTGTGCGAAGGTCTGGCGCGGTACATCAATGTGGATGTGATGATTGTGCGCATTGTGGCGCTAATCCTGCTCTTTGGCGGCGGGTTCGGATTTTTGGCATACATCATTGCCTGGGTCGTGATTCCGGAGGAGCCGTACGCTCTTCCGCCGACGATCTAGGGAACCGCTTCTCTGCGATGGGAAGCTTGAAACGGTATAACTGAAGAGCCGGCTGTGATTCACGTGCAGCCGGCTACTTCTGTTTTTGTGGGGTTCCTTTGAGTTCGAGTGCAAGGCCGTTTGTGTATGCGGGTGGTGAGCTGGTGTGCGACGGTGTTTCGCTGCAGAAGCTGGCGAAGAAATTTGGCACCCCGCTTTATGTCTATTCCGCCGCGCAGATGGTGGAGCGCGCGGGTATGTTCGCGCGTGAGTTTGCGGATGTAGAGCATACGGTCTGCTATGCGGTGAAGGCGAACTCGGCGCTTGGCGTTTTGATGCTGCTGGCGTCGCAGCGATGCGGGTTCGATATCGTTTCGGGTGGTGAGTTGGAGCGGGTGATTCGTGCCGCGGGAGACAAGCGTGCGGAGGTCTGCGGACGCGTTGTCTTCTCCGGTGTGGGCAAGCAGCCTGCGGAGATTGATTTGGCACTGCGCGAAGGGATTCTTCTCTTCAATGTGGAGAGTGAAGAAGAACTGGAGCTTGTGGCCGAGCGGGCCGCGAAGTTGAAGATCAAGGCGCGGATTGCATTGCGCGTGAATCCTGATGTCTTTGCGGAGACGCATCCCTATATCTCGACCGGGCTGCGCGAGCATAAGTTCGGGATCGACATTCGTCTGGCGCGCAAGGTTTACAAGCGCACGGCACAGGTGAAGTGGCTTGAGCCGGCGGGCGTGAGTGTGCATATCGGGTCGCAGATTCGCTCCGTGGAGCCCTTTGCTGCAGCACTGGCGCGCGTTGTCGCGCTGATTAGGCAGCTTCGCTCGGATGGGCATGATATTCGCTATGCCGATGCTGGCGGTGGTTTAGGGATCGACTACGGAGCAGGGAACTTCGAGCCTGCGAAGCAGGTGGCCAAATATGCCAAAGCGCTGAAGGGGGCGTTGGGAGCGATGGATCTGCATCTGCTGCTTGAGCCTGGACGCTTCATCGTGGCGCAGGCGGGTGCTCTGGTTTCAGAGGTGTTGTTTGTGAAGAAGAATGGCACGAAGACGTTTGTGATCGCGGATGCGGCGATGAACGATCTGATCCGCCCGGCGCTCTACCAGGCACACCACGAGATCGTTCCGCTGAAGCAGACGACGAGGAAGCTAAGGAAGGTCGATGTGGTGGGGCCTGTCTGCGAGAGTGGAGATTTCTTTGCGCGGGACCGCGAACTGGCTCCTCTGAAGCGTGGGGATGGGATCGCTTTGCTGGATGCGGGGGCTTATGGTCTGTCGCTTTCGAGCAACTACAACACGCGTGTGCGGCCTGCTGAGGTTTTGATCGAACGCGGGAAGGCCCGGTTGATTCGTCGGCGGGAGACGGTTGAGGACTTGTTCGGGCCGGAGATGGTTTAGCTCCTCCTGCAATGCGTGTGGCGCTGAAGGGTAGATGAGCAGAAGTGGCGCCGTGACTGATAAAATCGCAGGCGACGCGCGCTTGTGGTCTGAGCGCTGGATACTTCGAGAAGATGCAGGAGCAGGGAAATGTCAGGCCACTCTAAATGGGCAACAATTAAGCATAAGAAGGGCGCTACGGATGCGAAGCGCGGCAAGATCTTTACACGTCTGATCAAGGAAATCACCATCGCGGCCAAGGGCGGCGGTGGCGATCCCGACGGCAATCCACGTCTGCGCACTGCCATCCTGGCGGCAAAGGCCGAGAATATGCCCGCGGATAACATCAAGCGGGCGATCCAGCGCGGTACGGGCGAGCTTGAGGGTCTGAGCTACGAGGAGATTACCTTTGAGGGCTATGGCCCAGGGGGTGTGGCCCTCATCGTCGAGGTGACGACGGATAACAGAAACCGCGCAGTGAGCGAGGTTCGGCACGCCTTCAGCAAGAACGGCGGGAACCTTGGCGAGACGGGAAGCGTTGGCTACCTGTTCAGTAAGAGGGGCGTCATCGTCGTTGCCAAGGCTGGAACGAACGAGGAGAAGATCACCGAGGTCGTTCTCGAAGCAGGTGCTGACGATCTGAGCGAGGAAGGCGAAAACTGGGAGATTCTGACCTCGCCCAAGGATTTCGAAGCGGTGCGGGATGCTCTGAAGGCGGCAGGATTTACGCCGGAGCATGCCGAAGTGACAATGATTGCGTCTACCTACCAGAAGCTCGAGGGCGCGCAGGCAAACTCGATGATTCGCCTGCTGGAGACATTGGAAGACCTGGATGACACTCAGAATGTGTACTCCAACTTCGATATGGATGATGTGCCGGTTGCACACTAAACCGATGGGAAAAGCAATGGAGAGGCCGCCGAGGACCGGCGGCTTTCTTCTGTGAGGGATTGATGAAGCGATTTGTAGTGGTGTTCGGTCTTGTTTTAGCGGCGGCGGGCTTGCATGCCCAGGTTCAAAAGAGTGAAGTGGGCGCGGTAGCCGATTCCACTCCATGGGAGTTTGGCGCGCTGGTCCAGGGCGGCAAGGGCCTGACGGATAATCGGGACGATTTTAAGTTTCTGATGGTCGGCGGACACGCAGGTAAGGTGCTGACCCAGGAGATGGGGCACTCGATGCTTCGCGGAAACTTCGAGTATGCCGTCGAGGTATTTCCCTTCTGGCAGTCGTATACGCCGAAGTTCCAGCGGGCGAATTGTTTGCCCCAGACCTCTGCCAGCATTACGTGCTCAAATCTCTTCACCACGGGTGGAACGTATACCGGCGTTTCAGTGACACCGATCATTTTGCGTTGGAACTTCACGGCGGGCCGCAGGATTATGCCCTGGATCCAAGGAGCGGGCGGAGTTTTGTGGACGAACCATAAGTATCCGGCGTTCGGGCAAGGTCCTTTGAATCTGGTGAATGATGGGCCGGGGTCGAACGCGAGTGTGTTCAACTTCACGCCGCAGATGGGGATCGGATTTCACTATTTTGTGAAGCCAAAGCGCAGCCTGGATTTTGCGGCGAACGCGGTCCATATCTCTTCGGCCAGCCTGGGGGATAAGAACCCGGGTGTCAATGCGTCGCTGCAGTTCAACGTGGGTTACACCTGGTGGAAGTAAAGTTTCTCCGTAGCGGTTGTGGTGATGAATTTGAATGGTGAACCAATTGTTGAGTGCGTCCCGAATTTTTCCGAGGGACTGAATGAAGAGACCATCCGGGCTATCGTGCGCTCCATGCAGGTCTTCGGTGTGAGCCTCCTTGACTGGTCGATGGACGCTACGCACAACCGTAGCGTGGTTACGATGGCCGGGGCGCCCGATGCCGTGGCGGAGGCAGCGATCCGTGGAGCGGGTAAGGCCGCCGAGTTGATCGATCTGACGCGACAGACGGGGGTGCATCCGCGCATTGGAGCAGCGGACGTTATTCCGTTTGTGCCCGTTCGTGGCTATACGCTGGCACAGTGCGCTATGCTGGCGCGAAATGCGGCGATGCAGATCTGGCGGCGGTATGGCGTACCGGTTTATCTCTATGAAGCGGCAGCGGCGCGGCCGGATCGTGTGAATCTGGAAGATGTGCGGCGGGGTCAGTTTGAAGGGATCCGCGAAGCCGTCAAGAAGGATGCCAAGTCTCGTCCAGACGTGGGCGGGCCGGATCTGCATGCGACGGCGGGTGCGAGTGCCGTCGGCGCACGCAGCTTTTTGATCGCATACAACTTGTATTTAGACAATGGAAATGTGGCGGCTGCGCGTGCAATCGCCAAGGAGATCCGTGCGTCCAACGGAGGGTTGACCGGGGTGAAGGCAATGGGTGTCCTGGCCAATGGGAGAGCGCAGGTCAGTATGAATATTACGGATTTTCGACGCATGCCGATGGATCGGGTCTTCCAGGCAGCCGAAAAGCTGGCACAGAAACAGGGTGCACGGATCGTGTCTGCGGAGCTCATTGGTTTGATTCCTGAAGAAGCGTACACACCGGATGCGTCCTGGCTACGTCCAATACCTGAGTTCGATCCGGCGGAACGAGTTCTGGAGCGTAAGCTGGAGCGGCCAATGGATTGGCCACTATAAGATAAGAAGAGATCCCGGAGGTTGTCGATGAGTTTCACTAGGGTGGCGGGATGTACGCTGGCGGCGGTCCTAACGGCTGGGCCGTTGTTCGCGGCTCAGTTGAGTGGGGACGCGCGCGCTTCGATCCCCAAAGACATTCAGCAGATTGTCGTTGTAGATTATCGAGCGATGCAGAACTCCTCCGCAGCGATGAACCTGAAGGATCGGATCATGCCTCCGGAGCTGAAAAAGCTTGAGAGTGCGCTGAGACAGAGCGGCATGAAGGTGGACGCCGATACGGAAGTTCTGGCGTTTGCCGCGTTTCACTCTGGCAGCACAGACGCCACGCGGACCGTCGGTATCGCACAGGGCCAGTTCCAGACTGGGGCAATTCTTGCGAACTTCGCCAAGCAAAAGGTGAAAGGTACGCCGATGCGCAATAACATGGTGTATCCCATGGGGGCATCTGGTATGAGCGTGGCCTGGCTGAACCAGACGACGATGGTGTTCGGCGATAAGCCTTCGATCAAGGCGGCGCTCGATGCGCATGACGGCCTGGGCGAGAGCTTTTTGGCCAACGGCGACATGATGAACGAGATGGCCGCGGTGGACAGCAAAGCTATCTGGAGTCTTCTGGATCAGAAGGGCACGCAGACGATGATGAAGAGTGTTCTGGGTGATGCTTCGCAGCTTACGGACTACGATTCTGTCAAGAATCGCATGAAGAGTTCGCGCTACACGATGGATTTCGCGAACGGCGTGAAGTTTGACATGGCCGTCGTGATGAGCGATACGATGACTGCGGCGACGGCCTCCACCCTGATGAAGGGGATGGTCCTGATGCGGAAGACGACCGGCGGGTCAACCGGCTCAAGCGTGATGGAGAAGCAGGCGCTGGATATGACGACCATCGGCTCCAACAGCGGAACGTTGACGGTGGATTATGCTTCGTCGGATAGCCAGTTTTCGACGCTTCTGAGTTCGCCTCTGTTCCAGCAGGTCGTTCACTAGTCGGTTGGTTAGGTTAATGTTGTAAAAAAGGGAAGACCTCAAGGTCTTCCCTTTTAATTTAGCGGTCGCATTATAGGTCGAGAAGCAGATCCCTCCGCTTCGGGATGGCAAAGTGATCTTCGCGGCTTTAGCAGCCTTCTTTGCAGCGGGCCATGATCGAAGAGATGGTGCGCTCGCGCACATCGGTCGGGAGTTCGTAGACCTGGTTGTCGCGATAGATTTCGATGGTCTGGCGGGTGGTGCTGACGACGACCTCACAGTGGTGACACTCGCCGAGATGGGTCTTGATCTCTGACAGAAGTGTCGGTTCGACGTGTCCGTCGAAGAAATCGGTCATCTTGGCAAGAAACTCTGTGCAGGTCACGACGTCAGGCCCTCATTCTTCTTCAGATACCGGCTGAGACGCTCACGGAGTTGTAGCCGCGCACGCAACAAACGGGATTTGACCGCCGGAACGGAGAGGCCAAGCGCCTCTGCGGTTTCTTCGGTCGATAGGTTTTCGATGTCGCGAAGTGTAAAAACGGTTCTAAATCCGGGGGCAAGCCCAGCGATTGTTTTCTTCAGAATTTCGGAAAGTTCCGATTGGGTGAAGTTTTGTTCCGGATTGGGACTCCAGTCAGCGAAATCGCGCGGAATGGACCCTTCTTCGGTCTGGACATCCTGATCCATGGATACCGTACGGCTTGTCTTGCGCTTGCGGAGCCGCATCAGGCTTTCATTTACGGCGATCCGCGTCAACCAGGTTGAGAACTTGGAGTTTCCCTGGAACTGGTCCAGTTTCCGGTAGGCCTTGAGGAAGACGTCCTGGGTGATGTCCTCGGCGTCTTCGCGGTTCTGGGTGATGTGTTGGGCTGTCCGGAAGATCTGCCGGTCATACTGCCGGACGAGCTTTTCGAACGCAGCCTGATCTCCGGCGCGAGCGAGCTCGACCAGTGCGACATCGGGATGTATCTCTTGCTCTTCGATCTGAGGCGCAGTCGCTGTCATCGTCTACGTTCATTCTAATGGCGCAGGGAGGTGCGGGCAATGGACTTGGTCACGGTATCGGGATAGGTACGCAAGAATACATGCCGGGATGAGCGAGAGGGGATGTTGCATCCTAGAGTGGTAGATGTGGAGATTCGATTGAAGAATTTAGAGAATCGCGGTGGCTTCCTGCCGGGCGCGCGGGTAAGCGGTGCGTTGCTCCTTTGCCTCGCGTTGACCTCTGGGGATGTCTTGGCGGCGACGAAGAAGAAGCCCGCCGCCGTCGCCAGCGCGAAGAAAAAGGCAGCTCCGGCGAGCGCTCATGGGAAGGCTGCGGCCACAGGGGCAAGCCGGAAAGGCGCCAA
>Ga0157290_10000045_pt1 | contig 47064 bp, 43 predicted proteins | sample NitcycUS149409B1_FD_108389 | JGI IMG/M metagenome (GOLD analysis project Ga0157290, IMG submission 108389) | Soil microbial communities from Arlington Agricultural Research Station in Wisconsin, USA - Nitrogen cycling UWRJ-S149-409B-1 | ecosystem: Environmental > Terrestrial > Soil >...
CACTTCTGCCTCGGCGCTCCCCTCGCGCGGGCAGAGGCGGAGATCGCCTTCTCTCTGCTCTTGAAACGGTTCCCAAACCTTGCTCTCGATCCAAGCCGACCACCTGTACGGAAGATCGCCGCAACCTTCCGCGGCTTCAGCTCGCTCTGGGTCACGGTGTAGAGAAAAGGCGATTGCTTTCAGCGAGAACCCGGGGCCACCCTGAGCGTCAAGTTCCGAAATGGAATGTGACGCTCAAGTTCTCATAGTTTCTTTTACGTTTTCTTCCCGCCGTGACATTGTCACGAAGTCCATCCGTTATAACTGCACCGTTGTTCCATGAGGTGATGCCATGAGAAGATCACTGATTTTGAGAGCCTGCGGTATCTTCCTCTTTGTTTTAGCGACCGCCCTGACGCTTCATGGCTCCGGTCCCGCGCCCGAGAACACCGCTTCGACGACCAAAAGCATAAAGCGTGGCATTGCCTATAACCTGGCCGATCCGGCCGATTTCGCGGCGCTCTCTCCAGGAGTGAGCTGGTGGTACGACTGGAGTTCGACTCCCAATGCCGCCGTTCCAGCCGATTACTCCACGCGGTATGGAATGGACTTCTTTCCGATGTTATGGAACGGAAACTTCAACACCCTGGCCATCGAAAATTTCCTGAAGGCAAATCCAACCATCAGGTACTTGATGGTTCTCAATGAGCCGAACCTGACCGATCAGTCCAACATGACCCCACAGGCTGCGGCGGCCCTGTGGCCGCAGTATGAGGCGATCGCGGCAGACACCGGTGTCCAGATCGTGGGTCCGCAGATGAACTGGGGAACGATGCCGGGCTTTTCCGATCCGGTGGTTTGGCTCGACGCTTTTTATGCCGCTTACGAGTCTGCCAACGGAGGTCGCGCACCCCGCATCGATTTCCTGGGATTCCACTGGTACGACTACGGCCTGGCGGGCCAGCTGGATCGTTTGACCAAGTACGGGAAGCCCTTCTGGGTGACCGAGATGGCCAACTGGCATAACCAGAACGACGGCGCGCAGATCAATACCCTGGCCAGGCAGGAAGCGCAGATGACCGAGATGGTCGCGACCTGCGAACAGCGCAGCGATGTCTTTCGCTACGCATGGTTCACTGGGCGTCTCAACCCGGACCCGCACTTCTCCAGCCTGCTGGGCGCGCCGGGACAACTGACCCCACTCGGCAAGCTCTACCTTTCGCTCCCCGTTTCGTCACCACCCACGCAATAAGTACATGCGCCAACAGCGCACAAACAAATCCCCTCGGAACCACAAGCCGGGAGCCCCGTGTCCAGCTTTTTGAGACCTGGGCCATGCGCCATAACAGCAGATCTCTCCGCTCCGCGGCGATAAAGCTGTCGCTCCGGTCGAGAGGACGGAAATCCTACCGTCCCCACACCACCCGTCATTTCGACCGAGCGCGAAGCGCGAGCGGAGAAATCTGCTTTTGTTATGCACAAAGCGCATCCTTCGCTCGAAGAACGACCCGCAATGGAATGCGCAAAGCTGATCCCAATCTCCCGGTATCGCTATCATTGAGACAGAGTCTTCGCCGAGCGGATTCTCTGCCACCCCAGGGGAACGCCCACACGATGCGCAAATCCATCCTTGCTCTCACCACCTCGGCCTTCGGAATCGGGACATCCGAGTTCATCATCATGGGGCTGCTGCCGGACCTGGCGCGCAGCTTCTCCGTCAGTATTCCCAAAGCGGGACTGCTGGTCTCCGCCTACGCCATCAGCGTCACCGTGGGTTCTCCGCTGGTGGCCCTGGCCCTGTCGCGTGTAGAACGTAAGCGCTCCCTCGTCCTTCTCATGGGGATCTTCGTTCTCGGCAACTTCGCCTGCGCGCTTGCTCCCACCTTCGGATTTCTCCTTGCCGCCCGCATCCTCACCGCCCTCTGCCACGGAGCCTTCTTCGGCACGGGCAGCATCGTTGCCACCAATCTCGTTCCGAAAGAGAAGCGCTCGCAGGCCATCGCCATGATGTTCAGCGGCCTCACGCTCGCCAACGTTCTCGGCGTTCCGGCAGGCACCGCGCTGGGCCACGCCTTCGGCTGGCGGTACTCGTTTGTCGCTCTGCTGCCCGTCGGCATCCTCGCCATCCTTGGGCTCATCTTCTTCGTTCCGGAGCAGGCCTCCGAACCCGTCCGTCTGCGTCATGAGCTGAACACGGTTCTCAAGCCCAAGGTGCAGGTCGTCCTTGCGCTCAGCACCCTCTCTTCCGTCTCCCTCTTCACGGTCTTCACCTACATCGCGCCCATGCTCGGCTCGGTCACCCATCTCCACCCCAACGCGATCACATGGGTTCTTGTTCTCTTCGGCGCGGGCATCACCATCGGCAACCTCGTCGGTGGCAAGCTGAGCGACTGGCGGCAGATGACCACCATCCTCGGCGGCATGGCCCTGGTCATGCTCGTCCTCCTTGTGATGCCCTTCGTCGAACCCCATGCCATCCCGATCGCCATAACCGTCTTCGTCTGGGGGCTCGTTCACTTCGCCGCCGCCGTGCCTCTGCAGGCGCGGATCGTGGAAAAGGCAAGGGCCGCTCCAAATCTCGCCTCCACCCTGAATCAGGGAGCCTTCAACCTGGGGAACGCCCTTGGCGCCAGCCTCGGCGGTCTCGTGCTCACGGCAGGATACAGCTATCGCTCCCTGCCCTTCGTCGGTGCCGGGATCATCGTCCTCGTTCTGCTCCTCGCGCTCGCCGCGCGCCGCCTCGACGCAACCCAGGTCTCTGAGCCGGACCTCACCTTCGACAGAAGTTCGTTCCCGATTCACTAATGCGAACACTCTCGCTTTAGAATAGAAGGCATGTCGTACTGCTCTTCTCAAACCATCGGCTCCCTTCGCAAACAGCCCTTCTGGGCCGACCGCTTCGGCACATGGGCGTCGGCGCTCTGCGTCGTGCACTGTGCTCTGGCTCCCGTTCTGCTCTCCGGCTCCGTCGTCGCGGCGCACTTTCTTCCTTCGGAGGAGCACACGCACCGCACCCTTGCCGTTCTGATCGCAGCTCTCGGAGCCATCGCCCTGCTCTACGGCTTTCGCAGGCATCGCCGCTGGCAGGTGCTCGGTCTGATGGCCGGAGGCCTGGGTTGCATCGCCTTCGCGGCCTTCTTCGGAGAGTCCCTTCCATCTCACGCAGCAGAGGTCTGCCTGACCATGCTGGGCAGCCTACTGATGGTGGCGGCGCATCGGCGGAATCACACCTTTTGCCGCTCCTGTGCATGCGCTGGTAACCAATAGGCCAAACGCACCACGCCAACACGCTCCTTTCGCATGTATCTTCAATTTCAATGAAGACGCTCGCCCTGGCCCTCACTCTCGTCGCTTCCGTAGCAGCCGCGCAAAGCAGCAGTTATTACCCCACACGCCTCAACGACGCGGAAGCCGTCTACGTCACCGCGCCCGCGAGTGCCTCCGCCGACAGCACCTCCGCCCTGCAAACGGCCATCGACACCGTGCAGCAGACGCCGCGTCACCAGGGCATCGTCTTCGTACCCTCGGGAACCTATCGCATCACGCACACCGTTTACGTCTGGCCCGGCGTGCGCGTCATCGGCTACGGCCCCACGCGCCCCACCTTCCTCCTTCCGGCCAACACCCCCGGCTACCAGAAGGGCATGGGCTACATGCTCTTCTTCACCGGCGGACGCAGAGGAGATGGCCGCGAACGCCAGGGTTCGGACACGCCCTTCCCCGGCACCGTCCCACCCGCCCCCGGCATCATCGACGGCAACCCCGGCACCTTCTACTCCGCCATCAGCAACGTCGATCTCGAAATCGGCAGCGGCAACCCCGCAGCCGTCGGCATCCGCTTCCACATCGCGCAGCACTGCTACATGGCCCACATGGACTTCCGCATCGGCGACGGCATGGCGGGCATTCACGACGTCGGCAACGAGGCCGAAGACCTCCACTTCCACGGCGGCACCTACGGCATCATGACGCGCAAGCCCTCGCCCGGCTGGCAGTTCACCCTCATCGACAGCAGCTTCGACCACCAGCGCGAAGCCGCCATCAAAGAGCACGAAGCAGGTCTCACCCTCATCCACGACACCTTCACCAGCGTCCCCACCGCCGTCTCCATCGACCCCGGCTACTCCGACGAACTCTGGATCCAGGGCTCGCGCCTCGTCGACATCTCCGGCCCGGCCATCGTCATCTCTAACGAGAACAACGCGCGCACCGAGATCAACCTGGAAGAAGTCACCGCCACCAACGTCCCCAAACTCGCCTTCCTGCGCGAGTCCAAGCGCGAGATCCCCGGCCAGCCCACGGGCAGCTACCTCATCAGCTCCTTCACCTCGGGCCTCATCATGAACGACGGCAAAGACCCCGGCGAGATCAAGAGCACCATCCACGCCGAAGGCCTCGCCCTTACGCCCAAGCCGGTCGCACCCGCCCTCACCGCTCTGCCATCGCCTGCAACGTGGGTCAACATCCGTGACCTCGGCGCAAAGGGCGACGGCCACACCGACGACACCGCCGTCTTTCAGAAGGCCATCGCCGAACACAAAGCCATCTACGTCCCCATGGGCTACTACCTCGTCAGCGACACGCTGGAGCTCAAGCCAGACACCGTCCTCGTCGCCCTGCATCCCTCGCGCACGCAGATCTTCCTCGCCGACGGAACGCCCGCCTTCAACGGCGCAGGCGCACCCAAGGCTCTCCTGCATGCACCCGCTGGAGGAGCCAACATCGTCTCCGGCATCGGCCTCTCCACCAACGGACAGAACAACCGCGCCATCGCCGCGCTCTGGGAGTCCGGCGCGAACTCGCTCATGTCCGACACACGCTTCCTCGGCGGCCACGGCACGCAGAACCCCGACGGCACACCCAACAACATCTACAACAAGGACCACTCCGCCGATCCCAATCCCGCACGCAAGTGGGACACGCAATCCCCCAGCCTCTGGATCACCAACAACGGCGGCGGCACCTTCTCCAACATCTGGACGCCCAGCACCTTCGCCTCGGCGGGCCTGCTCGTCTCCAACACCACCACCCCTGGACACATCTACGAACTCTCCTCCGAACATCATGTGCGCAACGAAGTGAAGTTCGACCACGCCGCCAACTGGGGCATCTACGCCCTGCAGACCGAGGAAGAGCGCGGCGAAGGCGGCTCCACCTTACCCATCGAGATCACCAACTCGCACGACCTCACCTTCGCCAACTTCCACTCCTACCGCGTCGTCTCCAGCTTCCAGCCAGCGGAGACCGCCGTCCGCGTCGCCAACTCGCAGAACATCCGCTTCCGCAACATGCACATCTACTCCGACTCCAAGGTCTCCTTCAACAACGCTCTGCTCGATGAGGGCCACCGCATCACCATCCGCCAGCGCGAGATTGCCTCGCTCACACTGACCGGCGATGAGAGCGACGCCACCAAGCCCGTTACACCGCAGTTCATCGCAGGCCCGGTGGAGAAGCTCGCCTCCGGCTTCTTCAACATCTCCGGTCCTGCCGTCGATCCGCACGGAACGCTCTACTTCACCGACCCGCACACGCAGCACATCTATCGCTACAACGCCGCTACCAAAAAAGCAGAAACCGTACGCGACGCAAGCGCACCCATCGACCCCGCCAACCTTGCCTTCGATCACGCAGGCAATCTGCTCATCACCTCGTACACCGGCACCGGCAGCGTGTACGCGTTGAAGGTAAGCGATCCCAAGGCAGAGCTTCAGACGCTGAAGCCCGTCGCCTCCAAACCAGAGCCCGGCAAAACTGCCATTGTCCCCGTAGACTTCTGGCGCTTCGAGAACGACTTCAAGCAGGGCGTGCCCGTCAAAAAAGCATGGCACTTCGTCTCACCCGACGGCACCACCTTCCTTCCAGCAGGCGATGACTTCATCAAGGGCGCGCTCTACTACGGCATCAAGATGCAGGACATCCTCCGCGCCTTCTCGCTCACGAAGGTGAAGACCGGCGACGTGACCTACCTCTCCGACGAGTCCGAACACAAGACCTACTCCGCCGTGATCGCTCCCGACGGAACGCTCACCGACCTCGACCTCTTTGCTGAACGCGGCGGTGAAGGCGTCACCTCGGACGCGCACGGAAACGTCTTCATCGCCGAAGGCCAAATCTATCTCTACGACCCCAAAGGCGAAGAGGTCGGCATGCTGGAAGTTCCCGAGCGTCCCATCGCTCTCGCCATCGGCGGCACAGACCACAAGACGCTCTACATTCTCGCGCGGACATCGCTCTACGGTGTTCGATTGAAGTAAGCGTTCGTCTGAAATAAATCAGCGCTTAGCGCGGACGATCGGTTCGAGGAACCGCACCATCACCTCGTTCATCGACTCGATCGAGCGCGTGCGTTCCGCCGTCTTGCGTCCCGCCACCTGCGGCAGAAACCCCTTCAGGATGGTCAGGCAGACCTCACCGCTCCAGAGCGCCTCCGCCTTCGCCAGCGTGGGCCGCCGCATCATCAGGAACTCCGCAACCTGACCTACAAAGGTCTCCGACAGGCGATGCTTCTCTCCCATCGCTCCCTCCGAAAGGGGAGCCTCAGTCAGCAGCGTGCGAAACGCCGGATGCTTCTGATGAAAGACGACCACGATCTCCATGATTGCCGCCACGGCCTCGGCAAACGGCCTCTTCGCCAGCAGCGCAACATCCGCAGCCGTTTCCTCCTCTGCCAGAGCCACCGAGTAGCGCGTAGCCAGCGCATCCGCAATCGCTTCTTTATTAGGGAAGAACTGATAGAGCGTCGCCGGAGACACACCTGCCTCCGCCGCAATCGCATTCGTTGTGACCGGGTGATATCCAAGCTTGCCAAACAGCCTGGCCGCCGCCAGCAGCAGACCCTCGACCCGCAACTCTCCCCGCGAACTCCTCTTCCGCTCTGGCACAAAAACCGGCATAGAGGGATTTTCGCACATTACAAGTAATTACTTGCATCTTCTGGAGAATACAAGTATCTACTTACATAGGAGAAATCGTATGTACGCCATCATGGGAATCACAGGAAGGGTCGGCGGTGCGGTCGCAGACCATCTACTCAAACACGGAGAGAAGATCCGCGCCATCCTCCGCAACCCCGACAAAGCAGCTTCATGGAAAGCGCGCGGAGCCGAGATCGCCCTCGCGGACTACGACGATGCCGCTGCTCTCGCCGCAGCCTTCACCGGCGTGGAAGGCGTCTTCATTATGGTGCCCCCGAACTTTGCACCATCACCCGGCCTGCCGGAGTTACGCAAAACTCTCGCCGCTCTGCACGAGGCTCTCGCAAAAGCCCTTCCGCCGAAGGCCGTATACCTCTCTTCCATCGGCGCGGAGCAGGAGAGCGGCACAGGCCTCATCACCGCATCGCACCTGCTCGAAGAGACCCTCGGAGACCTCCCCATCGCCCACGCCTTCCTGCGCGCAGGCTGGTTCATGGAGAACTCCGCCGGCGATGTCGCCTCTGCGCGCGAGGGATCGATCCACTTCCACCTGCAACCCCTCGACCGCAAGATCCCCATCGTCGCCACAGAAGACATCGGTCGCGCCGGGGCAGAGACGCTGCTGCAAAACTGGACCGGCACACGCCACATCGAAGTCGCAGGCCCGGAAGACTATTCACCACGCGACATCGCAGCAGCCTTCGCTTCGGCGCTCCAACATCCCGTCGAAGCCATCGCCGTTCCACGCGATCAGTGGACAGCATCCTTCCTCGCACAGGGCATGCCCGAAGGCCGCACCGAACCGCGCGCCGAGATGGTCGACGCCTTCAACTCCGGCTGGATCCACTTCGGCAATCCCGGCACAGAGAAGTTCAGCGGAACGACAGCCCTCACCACCGTGATCGCAAAACTCGTCACAGACACAACAAGCTAACACCACCACCGTCATTTCGACCGAACGCGAAGCGGGAGTGGAGAAATCTGCTTCTGTTATGCGCCAAAGGCGCATCCAATCGCGCTCCGCGCGATCACAAACAGATCTCTCCGCTCCCGATGACGGGAATCACCCCTTAATAAACGCCAACAGATCCGGATTAATCACATCAGGATGCGTCGTACACATGCCATGCGGAAATCCCGGATAGACCTTCAGCGTCGCCTTCGGCAGGATCTTCGCCGACATCAACCCCGCCGCGCCAATCGGCACAATCTGATCGTCATCCCCATGCAGCACCAGCACAGGAATGTCGATCTTCTTCAGGTCTTCCGTAAAGTCCGTCTCGGAGAACGCCTTGATGCAGTCATAGTGACTCTTCGCCGAACCCAACATCCCCTGCAGCCACCAGTGGTCGACGATCCCCTCCGAAATCTTCGCTCCCTCGCGGTTATACCCGTAGAAGGGAAGCGGCACATCTTTGTAGAACTGTGTACGGTTGGCAGCAAGGCCTGCACGTAATCCATCGAAGACCTCAATCGGCAGACCACCGGGATTCGCTTCCGTCTTCAACATCAGCGGAGGCACAGCGCTGATCAATACCGCCTTCGCCACGCGCTTCGTCCCATGACGACCCAGATAGCGAGCCACCTCTCCACCACCGGTCGAGTGCCCGATCATCACGGCGTCCTTCAGATCCAACGCATCGAAGAGCTCCGCAACGTCGTCTGCATAGGTGTCCATATCATTGCCCGTCCACGTCTCACCCGAACGTCCATGCCCGCGACGGTCATGCGCGATCACGCGGTAGCCCTTCTCCAAAAGAAACAGCATCTGGTTCTCCCAGTCATCCGCCGTCAGCGGCCAGCCGTGCGAAAACACAACGGGCTGTCCTTTGCCCCAGTCCTTGTAATAAATCTCAATCCCGTCTCGAGTCGTAATGGTTGCCATTGCAGATCTTCTCCTTCTCGGCTCTCTGGCCTGTAGGGTTACGTTTGCGTGCGCGGGCAAATGCGGGGTCGCGGTTTGCCCGGTGAGGAGATGCCAACAGCATCTCTCTTAGGACACTAACGCATACCGCCAGAAGTCACCCCACCCATTCGGGGGGGCAAAACGGACTTGACCGAGGGGTCCACGAACATCCCCAAACGCACCTGCCCTCATCCATCTACGTACAAGAAAGAAGGAACCATGGCCGACGACCTCCTTGCTGTACCCGAAGAGCAGCCCAAGAAAAAGGGTCCGCATGACCCCAACGAGATCAATCCCAAGCTCTCATCCGACATCCACTACTGGGCGGAGGAGTTTAACGTGACCGGACAGCAGCTTCACGAAGCCATCCGCGTTCACGGCACCCACGTCGTCAAAGTCCGCGAAGCCCTCAAGCACCACAAACACTAGAACGAGTGAAACCGGGTGTCCCATGTCCCGCTTCTGGGACATGGGGTCTGCGCGCAGCGGATCTGATCGCGCTCCGCGCAACAACAGATCTCTCCGTTACGCGACGAGGAAGCTGTAGCTCCGGTCAGCTCTACACCCCCGTCATTTCGACCGAGCGCGCAGCGCGAGCGGAGAAATCTGCTTTTGTATGCGCAAAGCGCATTCTTTCGCTCGAGCGACTACTCTCCCTCCTCCACAAACATCTTCAACCGCTCCAGCGCGCGATCCCACTGCTCCGACACCATAGCGAGATACTCCTGCATCTCTACCAACGGACGTGGGTCGAACTCGAAGCGGCTCTCCCGCCCCTCGCGCACACAGCGGACCAGGCTCGCCCGCTCCATCACGCGCAGATGCTTCGTCACAGCCTGTCGCGTCAACGCAGAACCCTCCGTCAGCTCTACAATTGAGCAACGCTCTCCACCGCACAACCGCACCAGCAACGCCAGGCGCGTCTCATCGCCCAGCGCAGCGAAGACCTTCGCCCTCGCCGCGCTCGTCTGCAGCGCAGATCTACTCTGTCTTCGTGACATAGGCCTCGATGTTCTCCAACTGCTTCGTCCATCCACCCTCGTTCATCCGGAAAGCCTCCGGCCTGCGGTCGCTCGGCAGCTTGTCAAAGCCCGACTCCGTGACGCGCAACAACGTGCCCTGCGCAATCGCATCCAGGCGAAACTCCACCAGCGTCGGCGTCTCCTGAGAGTAGTCGACAGCGGGATCCAGAGCATACGGATGCCACGTGTAAGAAAAGAGTTCTTCAGGCTCGATCGCCTGAATTTGAATCTCCAACCGAAAGTGCTCATACTTCGGATGCAGCATGCGGCCGTACACCACCTCGCCCGCAACAAAAGGTCCCTCCATCTTCACTCGGAACCACTCGCCAAACTTCTCAGAGTCCGTCAACGCGCTCCAGACCTTCGAAACCGGTGCCTTCAACTCAATCTGCTTCTCAATGCGATCGCTCATATCAGCAACCCTCCGGTTGCATAATACGCAGGACTCTCCAGAACGTGCAACCAAAAAGTTGCGCATGCCCGGGATAAATTTTCGAGGGTGGTTGCATCGCACCCCAACCTTCCCATACCTTCATCTCCACATGCAAACCTCTCGCAGAGCCTTTCTCGCAACCGCCGCCGCTACCGCCGTCGCCCTGCGTGGAGCAAAGCTCCTCACCGCGCAGAACTCTGCCGAAGCCAGCATCACCGTCCTCGCCGACGAGCCCATCGCCACCATCGCGCCCGAGATCCAGGGCCACTTCATCGAGCAGCTCGGCGGTGTCGTCTACGACGGCGTATGGGTCGGCAAGAACTCGAAGATCCCCAACATCACAGGCATCCGCAAGGACTTCATCGACACCCTCCGCGCCGTCAAAGCCCCCGTCCTCCGCTGGCCCGGCGGCTGCTTCGCCGACTCCTACGACTGGCGCGACGGCATCGGCCCCAAGCGCCCGCAGCGCACCGCCTTCTGGAAGCAGGAAGACGCCAACCAGTACGGCACACACGAGTTCATGCACACCTGCCGGGCCATCGGCTGCGAACCCTATCTTGCCGCCGACGTCCGCTCCCTTCCCGCACGCGACTTTTACCAGTGGATGGAGTACTGCAACGCGCCATCAGGCATTGGCAACGACCTCGCCGCGCAGCGCGCCGCCAACGGCGACAAGGAGCCCTTCAACGTAAAGTATTGGGGCGTTGGCAATGAGAGCTGGGGATGCGGCGGCGATCAGACACCCGAAGAGTACGCCGGGGAGTATCGCCGCTTCGCCAACTGGCTGCCCACCTACCCGCAGGTGCAGACCTCGCTCGTAGCCTGCGGCCCCAACGGCGACGATATCGACTGGAGCCGCCGCCTCGCCGCCGGCCTGCGCGGACACCTCCCCTGGGGCCTTTCGACGCACTACTACACCTCCGGCGACCCAGCCAAATTCGCCGCAGGCGAAGCCATCGACTTCACCCTCCCGCAGTTCTACGATCTGCTCGCGCGCGCCTCCATCATGGATCGCGTCATCACCGACGCCTGGTCCGCCTTCGGTGAGAACGACAAGAACCATCACACCAAACTCGTCATCGACGAGTGGGGCGCATGGTACGGCGACTCCACGCGTATCGCTCCGAAGTACAATCTCTCGCAGCAGATCACGCTGCGTGATGCGCTGCACTCCGGCATCACCTTCGACATCTTTCACCGCCACGCAGACAAGATCGGCATGGCCAACGTGGCACAGTCGATCAACTGCCTCCACTCACTCATGCTGGCGCAGGACGACAAGTTCGTCCGCACACCCATCTTCCACGTCTTCCGCCTCTACATAGCGCACCAGGGAGGCACGTCCCTCCGCACAGAGGTCGTCGCACCTTCCATTCAGAACACCATCGCGCAGACCAGCCCCGTTGGCGGCGCCAGCACCGTAGGCTCCACCGCCGCGCAAAAGACCCTCCCCGGCCTCTCCGCCTCGGCCTCACGCAAAGGCAACATCCTGACGCTCTCCGTCACCAACACGCATCACGACCGCCCTCTCACCACCACACTCAACCTGCCCGGCCTCAACCTCCGCTCCGCCACAGCCGAAGTGCTTACCCACACCGACATCCACGCCCACAACACCTTCGCAGAACCCAACAACGTCACCACCAAACCCACCAACGTCGCCGCCGCCACGAACAACACCATCACGCACACCTTCCCCGCCGCCAGCGTCACCACAATCACCCTCACCACCTAGCAATCGTGCCCCATTCTTTCGCGGCTTCATCGCGAAAGGGTGGGGTCGCGCAGAGCGCACAAACCTGATTTGTCAGGAAAGAACAACAGATCTCTCCGCTACGCGACGATCAAGCTGTCGCTCCGGTCGAGATGACGATGACCTCACCCACGCCACACACACCGTCATTTCGACCGACCGGAGCGCGAGCGGAGAAATCCGCTTCTGTTATGCGCCAAGGCGCATCCGAAAAGGGAAACTCTTTCAGGCAAAAATCACATCGCCAACATAGCCCGCTCCCGCAGAGGCTCCAACCGCTCCACCTCCAGCCGGTCACGGTAAAACAGGTTGTACGTATCGAAGGGAATCAGCCGCTTCGCATCGGGATGCGCAATGTGAATGCATGTCTTCTTGATCGAGCGCAGATCGAAGCTCTGCGCATCGATGAACTGCACAATCAACACACGAAAAAGATTGTCGTACCCCAACGACTTCGGCGCCAGCACCTGTGGAAGGCAACACAGCAACTCGCGCAGCGTTGTTGCCTGCGACTGAGGGGAATGATTCGTTGAGAACAGCTTGAAGATATGCTGCCGAATCGTCTCGTCCCTCTCATAGATGATCGTGTTCTTGCCGCCATTGATAAGCACATCCGGTTCGATCATGCCCGTCAACGGAACCACCTTCCCGCCGAGCTTCATCGCATAGGCCATAGCTAGCGAGTCGGGATGGCACGGCACAGGAATCAGGTCCTCGGACTTGAACACGCTCGTCTGCTCCAGAATTCTCCGTCGCACCTCGCTCAACGTCAACCGGTTCGCAGCAGAGTCATACCCCACCAGCCTCCCGGCCTGCTGCACGGGCTGAAAGGTCACACCGCGCACGCATCGCTGCTTCAGCGCGAAATCCACAATTTCGCCCATCTCGTCATCGTTGACGCCGCGCTCCACTGTCACAACTAATGTCGTCGAAATATTCAACCTGTTCAGCTTTTCCAGCGCCTTCTCCCGCACCCTCCGCAGGTCCGCGCCGCGCAGCATCTTCAGCGCGCTCTCCTTCAGAGAATCGAACTGAAGATACAGTTCAAACTGCGGCATGTACTCCGCGAGCCTCTCTGCAAATCCTTCCTCCTGCGCAATCCGAAGACCGTTCGTGTTGACCATCAGGTGCTTGATCGGCCTTCGCTTGGCGGCGTCCAGAATCTCGAAGAACTGCGGATGAATCGTCGGCTCTCCGCCGGAGATCTGCACCACGTCCGGCTCCAACTCATTACGCACCACGAGATCCAGCATCGCCTCAACCTGCTCCAATGTGCGATACGCTCCAGGCCCTGTGCGGTGCGGCCCACTCTCCGCATAGCAGATCGGGCAGGCAAGATTGCACGCATCGCAGATCTCAATCAACGACAAGCAGGAGTGCTGCTCATGGTCCGGACACAAGCCGCAGTCATACGGGCAGCCATACTTCACGGGCGTGTTGTACTGCTGCGGCATCTCCGGCGGTTTGATAAAGACCTCGCGGCAACGTCGGTAATAGTCCACATCATCGGAAACGAGCACACGTTCAAATCCATGTTCCGCGCAGCGCTTCAGCATGAAGACCTTACCCTCTTCAAAAACGATCTTTGCGTCAACGCGCCTATAGCAGGTCGTGCAGATCGAAACTGCCGTGTCATAGAAAAGATAATCTCGAACTTTTGCCATGGCTTACTCCCCGTGATCCATAAACAGACATGCAACCAACCCAACCAGACTCACGGCCATACCCACAAGTTCGAGCGGTGCGCCTATCCCCAGAACTCCCTGCAGGATTCTCAACCACAGCGGGTCAAGCGGCGTTCCCGGGGCGGGACCAGGACCAATGGGAAGGGCGAAGCGCATCACTCCAGCAAAATTGAGCCCGCACATGCCCAGCGAGAGAGAGAACGTCGTGGCAAAGATCGCCAGCCATTTCGCCCGACCAGACTTACCCCTCCATGGCACCCACATCATGCCTCCTTATCCCGCTAGTTCCCGCGAATGGCTGAGATGAGCCACCAGAGAAGTGCCACAACGATTCCGAACGCGGACAGCCCGATCAAAATCAGACCGCCATAGCCGAAGGTTTCGCCCGTCGATCCACCAACCTGGGACATCATGCCGCACAAACCAAAGCCCAGTAGAAGCGCGGCACAACTCACGGCAAGGAGCTTTACCGCTCCTGACTTTTCGCTCCATCCACCCATAGTCCGCCTCCCGATCTCTCTTGCTGGAGAGATTGCTGTCTGAACTCGCCCAATGCAAGCCCGACTAAACCAGCGACACACGCCCATTGGATCCAGTTCATGCCCGCCACCAATGGTTGCGGCTTGAAGAAGTCGATCACCAATCGCCACAAGAGATACGCCGCCAGAAATCCACGAAACAAGATGCCCTCGCGATGCGGCCTTCTGGCCCACCACACCAAACCCACACCGACACAGAGCAGAAACAAGATCTCATACAGTTGCACCGGGTGCCGCCGCACACCATCGCCGAAGTCCACACCCCAGGGCAGCGTCGTTGCCTTGCCGTACGTATCGTCCGCCAGACCTGCGACAAAACACCCGATCCGGCCAATCGCGATTCCCACACACAGGGGCAGCGCAAAGAGGTCCCCTGTGCGCGAGCGAACGTGCATCACGCGCTTTGCGGCCTCCACCGCAATCCACCCGCCCAACATGCCACCGACAATCGTCTTCCCGCCTGGCATCAGCAGCATCTGCCAGTGAAAGCCAACGCGAGGCGCCTGTTCGAGCAATCCAAGCGCCCGGCTCCCGAATAACGCTCCCACCGCAGCGGTAGCGATCACCACCCAACGCCGCTCGTCGTTCAGGACGTCGCCACCCGCATGCCTCAGACGCCGGTAGACGATGCCACCGCCGGCGTACCCGAGTGTTTCGAAGACCGTGTGTAACTCCGGATGAAATTGCATGGGCTCGTCCATCTTCCTCTAAAAGACCAACCTCGTCACGCTGTCTTGCGCCGTCCCCTTTCTGAAGGAAATGGTCGCCTTGCCATCCGCATCCAACCCTCTACTATCCACGTACGGATTAAAAAGAGGAACGAAGATCATGGCAAAGAAAACCGCCCCGGAAAATACTGACGCAACCCCAGCTCTCGCCAACCGCATGTACAAGAACCGCGTCGATCTTCCCGACGAGACCAAGCGCAAGGTCGTTGAGATCCTCAACCAGAACCTCGCCAACGCCTTCGACATGTACTCGCAGGCCAAGTTCGCCCACTGGAACGTGAAGGGCATGAACTTCTACCAGCTTCATCTCGTCTTCGACGCCACCGCCGATGTGATCTTCAAACAGGTCGACCCCATCGCCGAACGGATCACGCAACTCGGTGGCACCGCGCTCGGCACCGTACGCATGTCCGCCGACAGCTCCGAGATCGCACCCTACGACACCAACGCCATCAGCGGCCCCGAGCATCTCGTCGCCCTGGCCAACTCCCTTGGAACCTACTGCTCGAAACTCCGCAAGGCCTCCGACGACATCGACGAAGCAGGCGACGAGCCCTCCGCCGACTTCATCAAGGCCCTCGTCATCGAAGCCGAAGAAGAACTCTACTTCCTCGAGTCCCACCTCGAAGCCGGCGACGTTCAGTAGCTTACTGCGATACTGACATTTACATTGACAGAATATCTATCTGTGTAAAAATTGACTTAACACGGCCGGCCCCTCTTCGCGAAAGCGTACGGGTCGGTTTTCCTCGTTATGCCCAATCGCTCCATTTACACGAAGCCCTACAAGGACGTTTCCGCGCAAATAGCTCTGCTTCAAGGGCGAGGCCTTGAAATTACAGATACCGCAGCGGCCACTGCGTGCCTCGAGCGAATTGGCTACTATCGGCTCAGCGGTTATTGGTATCCATTCCGTGAAAGTCGCCATGCTGTTAATCCAGTCACTGGAATCCCTCTGGTGAATCCCGCGACAGGTAGGCAACAACTCGTTGTTGACGACGATTTTCGATCTGGCACAACGTTTCAAACGGTCATGGATTTGTATGTCTTCGATAAGCGCCTACGGTTGCTTTTTCTTGATGCGATCGAACGAGTGGAAGTTGCGCTTCGGGTAGACATCGCCCTACTTATCGGCCAGCGCGGCGCATGGGCACATCGCGATCCTGCGCAGTTACATGGAAACTTCACTTCGAAGGCCGACCCGGTCACAGGACATATCGAATATCCACGGTGGTTAGAACGGCTCGACAGATCCTTTGGAAAGTCTAAGGACGAGTTCATCAAACATTTCAAAACAAAGTACAGAGGTGCGGACTTACCCATCTGGATTGCGATTGAATTGTGGGACTTTGGTATGCTCTCTGTCTTTTTGAAGGGGATGAAGCATGCGGACCAGACCGCCCTTGCGCTGAAATATGGAATTCCGCGGCCCGAACTCCTTGCCTCTTGGACTCGAAATATCAATAACGTTCGCAATATCTGCGCTCATCACAGCCGCTTATGGAATAGATCACCTGCAGATCAGGCGTCCCCCTCTCAAGTTGGTGAGATAGCTTATCTCGATCACGTTTCTTTAGATCTCACGGCTCAGTCGCGCATTTATCAGACCGCTGCCATACTGCAGTTTTTCCTTAGGAAAATTCATCCCGGCTCGTCCTGGTCTGACCGCCTCAAGCAGCACATGAAAACGCTTCCCCTTACCGATTGCACGGGCTTTGCCCAGGCAGGGTTTCCGGAGAATTGGGATACTCTTCCGCTTTGGAGTTAGCAGCAGTCGCATCGATCACTCCAACCTCCGCCCAAAAAACTCCGCCGCCATCCGGTAACTCGTCACCCAGTTCTTATGCACAAGAAAATCATGAATCTCATCCGGGAAGACTTTCTCCTCCACGTCCACATGCCGCTGGCGTAGCGCATCCGCCAATCGCACCGTCTGCGCGAAGACCACATTGCGATCGTCATCGCCCTGGATCAGAAGCACCGGCGATCGCCACGTATCCAGCGAAGACATCGGCGAGGAAAGCCACGCCAGCCGCTTGCGCGCCTCCCAGTCCACCTCCGGGTCGCCACTCGGTCGCCAGAATCCCATCTCGTACACCCAGTCGTGCACGCCGTGCAGATCTACGCCTGCCGCATAAAGATCGCTGCCACGCGCGAGCGCCAACGCAGTCAGATAGCCGCCGTAGCTTCCACCCCACGCACCGATGCGCCGCGCATCCACATCGCTGCGTCCGTGTAGATACAGAGCCGCGCCGATCACGTCGTTGTACTCGCTTCCGCCCTCGAAGCCGTAGTGCAGCGCCTGCCGGAACTCCATCCCGTAGCCTATGCCCGAGCGATAGTTCACACTCAGAACCACGTACCCCAACGAACAGAGATACTCGTTCTCCGCGTACGTGTTCGCGTAGTACTCCATCGAGTGCCAGCCCAGGAACATCTGCCTGCGCGATCCGCCATGAAAGAAGACGATCGCCGGATCGCGTCCGTCTTTCCTAAGCGCATGGTTCTTCGGCAGAAAGATCTGTCCATGAATCTGCATCCCATCGGCAGAAGGGAAGATCACCTGCTGCGGCGCGATCATCTGCGCAGCAGGGAACTCCTTCGGAATCAGATTCGGCGCAAGCTCCTGCAACGCTCCGCCCTTCGCCACCTGCGCGGGATGAATCGGCCACTTCGCATCGCTCGCCAGCACCACCACGCTGCCTTCGCTCGTCGCCACAGGGAAGACCTCGATCCCTTCGCCCTTCGTCAGCGCGACAGGCAGAGAAGCGCCGTTGGCGGGCACGCTCCACACATGGCGACGATCCGCATCCTTCGCATCCGCACCGTACTGGTTCGAAGAAAAGACCAGGCCCTTGCCGCCCGTCAACGGAGCGACCTGCTCCACCTCGAAGGCTCCCGGTGTCAGCAGCTTTGCCACGCCACCCTTCGCCGGAATGGAGTACAGATGCGTCCACCCATCCTTCTCCCACGGGAACACCACATACCCATCCGCGCTCCACGTCAGCACATCGTGCCCAACCGTCTCCCGATACAGACTCCCGCGCCCCTCATCCGCGCGCCACAGCAGGTTGCCTTCGCCGGTCTTCGCATCCGCCACGCGAATCTCCCACGGCGGTCCGCTGCGCACAGCGCGCTCGGAGGCATCGTCAAAGCCCGTCGGGTTCCGCACGAAGGCAATCTTCGACCCATCGGGAGACCACACCGGCTCATCATCCTGCTCGGTTCCCGGATCTACCCACGTCAGCGCCTTCTCGCTGAAACGATACTCGCCGATAAACGCATGGTCGCCGCGCTCCGTCACAAAGGCAATGGCACTCGCCTCCGGTGACCAGCGCAGATTCCGCATCGTGCCTCGTCCCTCGAACAACTGCGTCGGCTTCGGCTCCCCCTGCAGCGAAGCCACCCAGACCTGCCCCTTCGCCACGAACGCAATCCGGTCGCCCTTCGGCGAAATAGCGCCGCCCTTTCCCGCCGCAATCAGCTTCGGTTCCCCACCGCCCGCCGCAACCACCCAGATCTGCTGCTTCACCCCATCCACCAAAGCCGCCGGGTTCGGCACCGGGTGCCCTTCGCCCTGCACCGCGCCGCCGCGCGTGTAGACCACCCACTCGCCATCGGGCGTAAAGCTCACATCCCCAAGCTCCTGCCCATCGTCTTCCGCGTACGCCGTGACCATCCGCGCCTTCCATGCTCCCCCCGCAGGCTCCGCCACCCACAGATTCCGCCGCCCCTCGGCGTTTGTCACCCACGCCACCCGCCCCTTCACCGGTGCAGCCACTAAGTCATTGGTAAATGGTGCCTTCATCACCTGTTCCAAAGAAAATCCCTGCGCCCTTGCGGCCAAACCCGCAGCACTCACAGCCAGGACGAACAGCACCAGCTTCCGCATTCTGCCTCCAAAACTTCTATCCGAATGAAAGAATCCTAACCTGCCCCGCCCCCAAACCGGACCGGAACGGCCCCGTTCGCGCGGATTCGCTTGCAAAAAAGGTCTAAACTATCTCTCGATGAGCTGGTTTAAACGCGAAGACAACGAGATCGTCAACGACACCCAGAAGACGGTCCGCACCGAAGGCCTCTGGATCAAGTGCCCCGACTGCGGCAAGCCGATCTGGAAGGCCGACCTCGAAGCCAACCTGAACGTCTGCCCGCACTGCGGTTATCACTTCCGCATCGACGCACGCGCACGGATCGAAAACCTCCTCGAACCCGGCTACGAGCTCGTCGATCTCGAACTCAAATCCACCGACCCTCTGCACTTCTCCGATCTGAAGCGCTACCGCGACCGCCTCACCCAGGCGCAGAAGAAGACCGGCCTCAACGACGCCATTATCAATGCCACCGGCCACATCGGCCACCACCCCGTCGTCCTCTCGGCCATGGAGTACGCCTTTATCGGCGGAAGCATGGGCGCAGTCGTGGGTGAGACCATCGCCCGCGCCGTGGACCGCTCGCTGGCCACACGCAACCCCCTCATCATCATCTCGGCCTCCGGCGGAGCACGCATGATGGAAGGCATCGCCTCTCTCATGCAGCTCGCCAAGATCTCCTCTGGCCTCGCGCGCCTGGACGATGCAAAGATCCCGTACATCTCCATCATGACGGACCCCACCACCGGCGGCGTCACCGCCAGCTTCGCCATGCTGGGCGACCTCAACATCGCCGAACCCGGAGCCCTCATCGGCTTCGCCGGTCCACGCGTCATCGAACAGACCATCCGCCAGAAGCTTCCCCCCGGCTTCCAACGTTCGGAGTTCCTCCTCCAGCATGGCTTCCTGGACGCCGTCGTCCCACGCAAGGACATGAAGGGCTGGCTTATGAGGACACTCGACTTCATGCAGCCCTAGCCAGAAATACTGCCTCGAAGTGGGAACGGGAACCCACCACCACCGTCATTTCGACCCAGCGCGAAGCGAGCAGAGCCGTCATTTCGACCGAACGCGAAGCGTGAGCGGAGAAATCTGCTTTTGCTATGCGCCGAAGGCGCATCCATCGCGCTTCGCGCGATCACATAGCAGATCTCTCCGCTACGCGACGATCAAGCTATCGCTCTGGTCGGGATGACGAAGACTTTACCCCTTTCCTATGCCTGCAACCGGGTATAGTGTGGGCAGACTTCGATCCATGTCGCTTTCGGCGCGGCGGATCCTTCCTGACACCGACACTTTCCACGCAGAGCGTACTCGTCCCACAGGCACAAGGTGCCTTTCGCATGGAGAACTTCACGAACGATTTCAATCCGGCCCGCTTTAAAAACACGATTCTGCGCCATCTCCCGGCCTCCGTCATAGAGAACCTTCACCTGACGCCCGTACCCCTGCCCGTCGGACGTTCCCTGGAAGAGATCGGGGGGCCAATCAGAAATCTCTTCTTCGTCGAGGAAGGCGTCGGCTCCATGACCACCACCTTCCTGGATGGCTCCGAGGCAGAGGTCTCCATGTTCGGCTATGAGTCCGTCATCGGCATCTCCGGTCTGATGGGGACCAAACACAGCCTCAACCGGATCTATATGCAGATCGAGGGACGTGGCTTTGCCTGTCCTATCGAGTACGCCCGGCAGGAGTTCCGCCTCTGTGGTGAGTTCCAGCACCTCTGTCTCCGCTACGTGCAGATGCAGCTCACACAGCTGGCGCAGTCCGCAGGCTGCGGTGTAAAACACAGCGTGGATCAACGCATGGCCCGCTGGCTTCTGATCACCTCCGACCGCGCCCGGAGCGACACCCTGAAGTTCTCCCAGGAGTTTCTCGCCTCCATGCTCGGCAGCAGACGGACGGCGATCTCGCTCGCCGCCCACAGATTCAAGCTCGCCGGCCTGGTCGACTATCACCATGGCACGATTCAGCTTTTGAACAAAGCAGGCTTACGCGAGAGCTCCTGCGAGTGCTACGGCGTCGTCAAGGAGCATCTCGACAATTACATCGAGTTCGACGCGGGCTTCGTCGTGTAAGTCCCGGTTCGTGTAAGTCCCGGTGACGATCTCTTCGCTGGCAGAACGATCTAGCGTACAGAGAAGAACAGGCTGACGGGAATACCGTCTCCGGCCTTTGCCTACACCAGGGTGTCGCCTACGTCCACAATCTTGCCGTCGCGGACGACAGTCAGGCACCCTTCGGCGTGTTCGCGATGCCGTTCTCCGCCAACAGCTTTCCTTCGTCATCTCGACCGAAGCGACAGCTTTATCGTCGCGTAGTGGAGAGATCTGCTGTTATCGCGCGGAGCGCGATCAGGGGCACCTTTGGCGCATAACAGAAGCAGATTTCTCCGCTCCCGCTACGCGCTCGGTCGAAATGACGGTGGGTGGCTTGGAGTGGTAGGGCCTCCATCTTCGCGATGGAATATATCTCTGCGACCGCGTGTCTTATTTTCCAGTCCTATAGATAGAGCAACATCCACTTTTCCGCCCCCCTCGCGACAGCGTTTGCCTGGTGAGGCTCCACCCACGGCCTTGGCAATTTACGGCCGGCTTCTTACGAAAGGTCTCCCCTTGATCTTGTCCGCATCTCCTTCTTCTGGCCTTCGCGGCTCCGCAGTTTTCAGAAACAACCGGCAGAGCATCCTGGGCACCCTGGCACTTCTGATCTCCCTGGTCGCCGGGCCTTCGCTCCTTGCACAGCAGCACCATCACGGGGCCGAAGGCGGCGACCCCAACGCCGCCATCGAAAAATTTGGCGCAGTGAAGATGCCCATCTCCTGTGCCGCCTCCGTGCAGGTGCCCTTTGAGCGCGGCATCGCCTTGCTCCACTCCTTCTGGTACGAAGAAGCAATCAAGCAGTTCCAGGCGGTTGCCGTCGCCGATCCTCACTGCGCCATGGCTCAGTGGGCACTTGCAATGTCCGAATGGCGGCCCTTCTGGGATGGTCTGCCGGACGATCGTCGCAAAGCCGGCATCGCCGAGATCGACAAGGCTGCCAAGCTGAAGCCAAAAACCGACCGCGAACAGAGATATGTCGCCGCCCTCAGCGGTTACCTCCACGCCTCTCCGACGGATAACCTGTCCGCCATCCATGCGTATAACGACAGGATGGCAGCCCTGCACACGGCCTATCCCGAAGACGTGGAAGCCACCGCCTTCTACGGCCTCGGTCTCGCCGCCAGCGCCGCCAACAGCACACAGGATCCCATCGGAGAGGCACGCCTCGCCCTCGCCGTTCTCGAACCCGGCTTCCAGGCGCATCCCGACCATCCAGGATTCGCGCACTACATCATTCACACCTGCGACAGCCCACAGCTCGCACGCGAGGGCCTGCCCGCAGCAGAACGTTACGCCGCCATCGCTCCCTCGTCCGCGCACGCCCTGCATATGCCCGGACACATCTTCGCCCGCCTGGGCATGTGGCCGGAGGACGTGGAGTCCAACGTGGCCTCCGTGCACGCCTCCGAATACGCGGAGAAGAATCACCTGGGCGGCGTAACGCACGAGATTCACGCGTACGAGTTTCTCCTCTATGCCTACCTGCAGCAGGCAGACGATGCCGACGCAAAGAAGGTTCTGGACCACACAGAACCCATGGCCGCGCACCTCCGCTCTCTTCCAGAGCTCGCCAACGACGGCATGACACCCTTCATCAGCTACATCCAGGTGGAGTTCCCCTCCATCTACTACCTTGAAATGCACGACTGGCAGGCCGTCCTCGCCATACCGGAACCTGCGAACTCGCTCGTCTCCACCAAGTACTACCGTTTCTGGGCGCAGACCATCGCGGCAGGTCATCTCCGCGACGCGGATGCAGCGGACAAAGCAGCAGCAGCCGCACAACAGCTCGCCGATGCCGCCCAGAAAGAGGGAAGTCCGATCGGTGCAGAGATGTCCGCCACCCTTGGCGCCGTCAAAGCATGGCAGAGCTTCGCGCATAAGAACGACGATCAGGCGTTGCAGCAGATCAGCGCCGCCGCCGACATCCAGGACCGCGTCGGTCAGGCAGAGGTCGACATCCCCGCACGCGAGATGTACGCCGACATGCTCATGCTGGACGATCGTCCCGGCGACGCCCTGGTCCAGTACCGAACCGCACTCCAGCTCAGCCCGAACCGCTACAACGCCCTTGCAAACGCTGGCCGCGCTGCGGAAGCGGCAGGCAGACCCGATGAAGCTACGACCTACTACACGCAGCTTCTGAAGGTCACCGCAAACGGCGCAAAGACCCAGCGGCCCGAGGTCGCCCACGCACACGACTTCATCAACCGCCAGGAAGCCCTGCTCTAGGTCAGATTTTCCTCCCTCCGTCATCTCGACCGGAGCGACAGCGTTATCGTCGCGTAGCGGAGAGATTTGCTTTCGTCCCACCCTTCCGCAACTTCTTCAACCCCTACCTTTGCCATCGCGCAGCGAAGCGGAGAGATCCGCTTCGCTGCCAGGCTCGAGGTCCCTCCTCAGTGAGGGACACACACTCTTCGCGTATAACCTACATGGGCGAGGAGACTGGACAAGAGCAGCTCAATAGCCCTCCTCGTATTCCCTATCCCTTCAAGGAGACGGCTCACATGTCACAAAGAATTGAAACGCTGCTACGGGAAAACTTATACGAAGTCTTCGGAGAGCATGACGTACAGAAGCGTCGCTCCGCCATCGCTCGCCTGTGGGCGGAAGACGGATACTTCATCGACCCGGAGGGCCGCCATGAAGGACACGCCGGCGTGGACAAGCTCGTCACTGGTCTGCTCGAATCGTCTCCGAACTTCGTCTTCTCCGAACGAGGCCCCATTCAGGCCTTCAACGGCATCGGCAAACTCGACTGGGCATTCGGCCCCGCCGGAGAACCGCCCGTCGTCACCGGGATCGACGTACTCGTTCTGAAGGACGACAAGATCGGTGTGATGTACACCTTCCTCGACCCACCAAAGAAGTAGATCGAACCTGTTCTCTCGGGAAGCAAGAAGCAGATCTCTCCGCTACGCGACGATCAAGCTGTCGCTCCGGTCGAGATGACGAAGACCTCACGCCCCCACAACAACCGTCATTTCGACCGAGCGCATAGCCCAACAGAACGTCATTTCGACCGAACGCGAAGCGTGAGCGGAGAAATCTGCTTTTGCTATGCGCCAAAGGCGCATCCATCGCGCCCCGCGCGATCACAACGTTTCAGATGGCCCAGATATCGCAGCCCTCACGCTCAACAGCATGCCGGACCTCTACAGGCCCCACTGGCAATCAGCGATCGCGGAGCCTGAAACCCACAGCTTCCACCACGCGCCGCGTAGTCGGACGCAGCGCATCCGCGCCGCGTTCGATCAGACGATCGAGAGCCCGGACCGCACGCATCATCTGGTCGGCAACCCGGTCCACAGAGACGGAGAATCGAACATCGAAAGGAAGTCTGCTCGGCACCTTTGCTGGAACAGAGATCACGACAGGCATTACGCTGGAGTTCGTGACAAGGAACAGACCCTGATGCAGTCCCACAGCTCCCCATCCCGAACCGCCCTGAGCGTGGCTCTGCGCCGCGCCGCCCATCAGCGTGTCGACACGCCCCTCGTCTTCGAAGACCTGCTCGCCCAGCGCATCGTAGGTTCCGAAGCGCAGCGTCTGGGTCTGTCGCAGAACGCCCCCAGACGCGACAGCTCGCGCACTCTGCGCGCCTTTCTTGTAGCCCGCTCCCGCTATGCTGAGGACCTGCTGGCTGCTGGAGTACACGATGGCGTGACCCAATACGTTCTTCTGGGCGCCGGGCTCGATACTTTTAGCTACAGGAATCCGTACAGCGGCCTCCGCTGCTTCGAGGTCGATCATCCGGCCACGCAACAATGGAAGCTTGGTCTGCTTGCCGAGGCCGGTATTTCCGTTCCGCTTTCTACCACCCACGTTCCCGTCGACTTTGAACATCAGGACCTCAATTCACAACTCGTGCAAAAGGGCTTCAATCCTCACCAGCGAACCTTCTTCGCATGGCTCGGTGTAGTTCCGTATCTCACGTTCTCTGCGTTTGAATCAACGCTCAACGTGATCGCTTCCCATCCGTCCGGATCAGGCTTTGTGATGGACTACAGCCTGCCGCGCGCTTCACTGCCTTACCTGGAACAGCTTGCTCACGACTCGCTCGCCGCACGTGTGGCTGCGGCAGGCGAACCCTTCCAACTGTTTTTTGAGCCGAAGGAGCTCCACGAGCTGCTCCGTCTCAAATCCTTCACTCGCATCGAAGATCTCGATGCGCACAACATCAATCAGCGTTACTTCAAAGATCGCGAGGACGGTCTATCCATCCTCGGAACAGCAGGTCATCTCCTCTCCGCCTGGAAGACGGGCGAAGAGTAAAGGGTTAGTTCTTTTCTTCGGAAGAACCAGGACGGGTTGCGATCAACGAGGGACGATCACCATGACTGGATGCAACTCCAACGAACACAGCGTGCATGGCTCATCTCCCGGGATCGGTCCGAAGTGCAGAGTTTCCTTCAACGTTTTTAGAATCAACTTATGCATCAGATTCGGACATTCCACTTCTCTCCTTTCAGCTACCACCTTTGGGGCATAGAAGCTTACTCTTTCGTTACCCTTGCAGAGACATCCCGCCGTTTGGGATTTGCATCAATTTCTCTCCCTGAACCCTCCGTTCCACCCTCCGACGCCTAAAATTGAGCTATGACCTACGCCACCGCCATCGAACATCTCTATGCGTTGGGACACGAACTGGCCCCCAGGCCCAAGGGATCCACCGCCCCTCGAAGAAAGTTCGATCTCGCCCACATGCGCGCTCTGGCCGAAGAGTTGGGAAACCCGCAACATTCCTTTACCTCAATCCTGATCGCCGGCACCAACGGCAAAGGATCCACATCCGCCACGCTGGCCAGCATCCTCAAGAGCGCAGGCCACAGCGTCGGCCTCTACACCTCTCCGCATCTCGTCCGCGTCAACGAACGCATCAAGACATCGCATGACGGCGGCAGGCTCCTCGACATCGACGACGACACCTTCGCACGCCTCTTCGTGCGCGTAGACGACGCAGCGGCAAAGCTCGTCCAGGAGAACAGGCTTCCGCACCCCCCCAGTTTCTTTGAAGTCGTCACCGCCATCGCCTTTCTGGCCTTTGCAGAGGCAGGCGTTCGCGTCGCCGTCCTCGAAGTCGGTCTCGGCGGAAAGCTCGACGCCACCAACATCGTCGATCCCATCCTCAGCGTCATCACCGATATCTCTCTGGACCACACCGAATGGCTCGGCGATACCATCACCCTCATCGCCGGTGAGAAGGCGGGCATCCTCCGCGAAAACGGCATCATGATCACCCTGCCGCAGCACGCCGACGCCAACCGCGCCCTCGGCGAAGTCGCCGTCGCGAAAAACGTCACCGGCATCAATGCAGCCGAGTACCTTCCTCTGCGCTCCGGCGACGCGTCTGCCGAGTCCGCCGCCAATCACTACAACCTCCGCGTCCGCAACGAAGATCTCACCGTAGACTCCCCCCTCGCTGGAAACCACCAGCAGAGGAACATCGCCCTCGCCATCGCCACGGCGGTCGCTCTGGACGCGAAGGGCATCGGCATCTCCAACGCCGCCGTCGCCGAGGGCATCCGCTCTACCGCCTGGCCTGGTCGCCTGCAGCGTCTCACCCTGCAGGGACGCGACGTTCTTCTGGATGTCGCGCACAACCCCGCAGGCGCATGGACGCTTCGCTCGTATCTCTCCAACACCTTCAAGGGCCCGCAGACCCTCGTCTTCAGCTCGCTCGCGGACAAGGCCGTAGCGGAGATGGCCCAGATTTTGTTTCCGCTCTTCGAGGAAGAGGGAGGTAGAATCCTCCTCGCACCCATGAGCAACCCCCGCGCCGCAACCGCAGAGCAGCTCTCCTCCATCGCAGCAGAGCTCGACACCAGGGCCGAGGTCTTTCCCGACGTCGCAACCGCCATGAACGCCGCACTCGCCGGTTCGCCAGGAGTGATCGTCGTCGCAGGCTCCGTTTTTCTGGTCGGCGAAGTCCAGACGCTGATCGATCGTGGAGAATGGACGGCATGAGCAGCAGTACACCCTCTCCTGGCCGTAAGTTTTTCTTCAAATGGCTGACCTACCTCCTCCTTGTTCCCCTCATGGCGCTGTGGACCGCCATCTGCGGAACCACGGCTCTGCTCGTCTCACTCTGGGACAAGCCCGGTCGCCAGCAACACGCCGTCGCGCAGATCTGGGCCAAAGGCATGCTCGCCCTCGCTCTCTCGCCCATGGAGGTCATCCATCCGGAGCGCCTGCAGCACAAAGGAGGCGCCGTCTACGCCTGCAATCACCTTAGCTACATGGATACGCCCGCCCTCTTCGGGACGCTGCCCTTCCAGTTCCGTATCCTGGCCAACCACTACCTCTTCAAATACCCCTTTGCCGGCGGATATCTCACCCGCTCCGGACAGGTTCCCATCGACCAGACCAGCATGCGCTCACAGGTCGCCGGCCTGATGCGCGGCGTCCGCTCTCTGCGTGAAGGCATGCCTCTGCTCCTCTTTCCTGACGGCTCGCGCGCCTCCGACGGACACGTTCACCAGTTCATGAGCGGCGCCGCCTTCATGGCCCTGAAGGCCCAGGTGCCGATCATCCCCATGGCGCTCATCGGAACCTACGAGCTCCTGCCGATGCACACCTATCAACTCAACCCGCGTCCACTGAAGCTCGTCATCGGCGAAGCCATCGACACAACCGGGCACACGACCAAGGAGACGGAAGAGTTCACACAACGCCTCTTCGACTCCATCAGCGAGATGTACTACGCGTACTCCCCTCTCACCCGCCCAGAGCTTACACCTGAGTCCGAAGCAAAGGACTTCGCCATCTAGCAAAAGGAACGACCATGAATGCTATCGATACAAACAGCGGAACCCTGAGATGGGACGTCTTTACCAGTAAACGCCCCGGCCTGAGCCGCGATCTTCCTCCTGGCAAAGAGGCTCTGATGTGGGTGTCGAACTCGTCGACGCTCATCTACGGAGAGCGAGATGCCGTTCTTGTCGATACCTTTCTCACGATCGACCAGTCGGAGGCCTTGCTGAACTGGGTCACCGCAAGCGGCAAAAATCTTACCGCCATCTACCTGACACACGGACATGGGGATCATGTCTTCGGTGTGGGCGCGCTTCTGGAGCGTTTCCCGAACGCTAAAGCCGTTGCTATCCCGGAGGTCGTTGAGACGATGCGCCAGCAAGTGTCTCCCTCTTATCTAGAGGACTTTTGGCGCAAGCTCTTCCCCGGACAGATCCCGCAGCATCTCCCCCTCGCCGATCCTCTCCAGGGCAATGAACTGGAGCTCGAAGGACACAAGCTGATCGTGGTGAATACGGGAAGGACGGACACTGCCCAGTCGACCTGCCTGCATGTTCCATCCGTCGGTCTGCTCGTCGGTGGAGACACCGTCTACAACGGAATCCATCTCTACCTCGGCGAGACCAACACCGAGAGCCGTCGTGAATGGATCGCGACGCTCGATCAACTGGCAGCGCTCGACCCCCGCGCCGTCATCGCCGGACACAAGATTCCAGAAAATCAGGACGACCCTCGCATCATCGCCGAAACGAAACAGTATCTTCTCGACTTCAATCGCCTGGATGAAGCCACCACCACCGTCCGCGAACTCTACGATGCCATGCTTGAGCTCTACCCTGACCGCGCAAATCCCGGATCCCTCTGGGGCGCCGCAAAGAACGCGAAAAAGAACTCCTAGCAATGATTCGACGTTCGTCCCCGATCGTTCCAGCAACCTTGTGCATCGATCGCTGACGAGAAGCCGCCTTATGAAGAGTGATCGGCTATACCTTAGTCGACCTTTGGGATGACGAGTAAAATCAAGGGAATGGCAACACTTGTGACCCAAATCTCGCAAGATACAGTCAACGCCCTTCGCGTGTTGCTCGGTCGCCAGATTTACACGATCTATGCTCCAGTCCTTGCGGTCGCTGGCACTCCTAGTTTCGCTATCTCAATCTCCGATCAAGTGGGTGATCAGTGGGTTCATCGCTTCCTAAACTTCAAGGCTTTATGGTCTGAGACCACCCGATTCCTCAATGATTATTGGGAATTGCAAGCGTTTGAAGACGAGGCCCCTTTGGGCATCAGCCAGAACTCAGAAAAAGCAATGCTGGCACCCTGTTCAGTTTTTTCTACGAAAACGGAAGCTCCGCAATAGCAAGCATCAAGATTTACACGTTCGCCGTGCTCGACACCGAAGATGAGAACGAAAGCGTCATGTACGACAAGGTGATCCAGATAGCCAGAGATAATGGCACTTCGTTCTGCATAGCCTGCCAACTCAATGGACCGGGCATTGCTGATGACGTCACCTTTCAGAAGACCCTCTAGTCATTCAATCATTTTTGGACGGTTGCCAACTTCGATTCGAAATCGCATAAGTCTTGATAAACGCACTTCTTTTCAATTGTTGATCGCTGACGCTAAGCCCACTTCTCGTTACTAAGTCCAGAAGGTGATTTTCCCAAATCCGCTTTAGCGGGCCGCTGCTGCCTCGCGTTCGACTTGCTGAAGGATTGCCCGATTCAGAACTTCAGAGCCTTTCGGGAGCCGGGCCGACAGCAAAGACAAATTCAGTTCCCGATCAGGACCTGAGAGTATCGCTACTCCGAGGATGCCGGTGTCGTTCTTCTGAAGTCTGGATAGCGTCCCAATTCCGTCGGTTTGCGGCAAAGTCTCGTATTCAACGATTTCGTTGCTGAGATAACGGAGTTTGTCTTTTGGGTACGGTCCAGAAGGGAAGTCTGCCGTCGTTTCGATTCCTTCTGCGATTACGCTCGAGACAAATGCTTTGTGTGCTGGGAAGACCCGTGCAATGATCTCTGCAACTCCAAAACGGCCTGAGGTCCCTCCGAAGCTGTCTGAAATCTGAACAGCTGGTCCGGAAAATCCTTTCCACTTATCGGAGAACACGAGCCTGGTATCGATAGTTTGAGGTGTAATAAATAGCGAGTCTCCGTTCGATCCATACACCCCAAAGCAATGCCATCCACGTGGAGCCAGAACCCCCGATCCCTCCTCGGCTTGATAATAGGCGAGTCGATTTGCTACTTCAGGGGGCAGAGGTACGGTCTTGGCTTCTCATGCGGCGCCTTTCGCGGTCCCACTTGCCCATCAGAAGCACAGCCCACGAATGGGACAGAGGAAGTTATTCCAGCTTTGGTTTGCGGCAGTGCGTAAATGCAGCTCATGACAGAGGCAAGGACTGCAGCTGCCGCAAACATCTTCAGAGTCAACCTCATTAGTCCTGCTCCTCTTGCCTGTTGAACCAAGGAATCAGCCAGCACAAGGCCTCTCGGCTATATCGCCAGTGTATCCGGTACGCTGCGCAGGAAGACTGTTGCGCACAATCGGATAAGCCTGACAGATAAGAAACGACAAACGCCGCTGTCGAAAGCTAACCGTTATTAGAGGACCGGGCCCGGGCACTTCTCATAAGCCGACTTGCCGGTACTGATCCGAGGTCGGTGAGTGAATTGGCGATTTTTGCACTCATCGACCTAGTGGAACGACCGGTAGTTCTAAGTGCGGCAAGGGCACAGAGATATTCTGTCCTTGTCATATTCAATGAATGAGAACGATCAATCTACACTGAGAAATTCCGGAGTCATTCTGTGTGAAGCTCCCACCTCACCTTTCCTGCTGATCGAGAAACACCTCGACTGCAGTGATGGTGAATTGTCCTTTGCAGGCAAGTACCACATGGCCGCAGCCAGGGATGATGGCTAACTCTCCTCTGGGCAGCAGTTGAAATAGCTCGACAACCTTTGGGACCGGACTGTGGGGATCGCGATCTCCCGCAACAATGAGGGTTGGGGCTTTGATCGACTGAATCTGCGCGTCGGTCACGTAAACCGGACCCGCCCACATCGCATGAAGTTTCTCGTTGAACTCCAGCCATCTTTCCGGCTGTGGCATCAGCTTCTTTCGATCTAATACAAATTCAGGCGAGTCCCTTTCCACATCGGAAGGCTTCGCATTTCTGAATTCTGCCTGCGTGCCCGGAGTAGCGTCAGTAAACTTTCGAGAACCCCCAATTGCCACCAACCGCCGTATCAGTTCCGGGTGCGCACTGGCGAGCGTATATGAGGTGACTGCGCCATCGCTGAATCCCAGCACGTCAACCTTCTCTCCGGTCTCATGATGGATCACAGCGAAGGCATCGCTGGCAAAGAGGTCATAGGAAAAAGGCTTCGTTCCCAGATCCGATTTTCCATGGCCTCGTGTCGCAATTGCAATGACCTGACGATGCTTGCTCAACTCTCCAATCAGTTCGCCAAATTCTTCGATATATCCATACAATCCGCCGTGCAGCAATACGAGGGGAGTTCCGCCACTTCCGTATATCTCGTAGTAGATGTTCGCATCATCCACGCGCAGATAATGCCCTGCCTTCGGGTTCGCACCATACTGAGTTGTTGCTGCCGTGTTCTGTCCTTGTGCGCGGCACGAGATCAGCATGCCAGCAAGAACTGCATACATGCACATCCTCACATTGCGATATTTGCTCACAGAAAATCCTTCCTTGGACGCAACGCCGTCCCAGCGATTTCTCAACGTGCGGGAAGATTGAGGAGCTTCTCCAGATTGAATCAGGGTAGGATCGGGTAGCTTTGCACGCAGTCCTCCCCAAAACGGCTAGGGAAGCTCGCATCAACCATCGCTCTAGAAACGCACCTGTTATTTCAGGCCCCTGCGTCTAGCGCTACCCGAGTTGATGCGAACCAGATTAGAAGGCCGGTGACTCCCTGTCAATGTTGAGTTCATCTATCTTTTGCTTCTTCTCCCAACGGCTAAAGGAGAAGGATTGACCCACCTGTTGGGAACAGGCCGCTGCACTCACCGAGCAAGAGTTTGACGGCTCGCGGAGGATGCAAGACGGCTCACCGATGAGAAGCACTTCTGACAGTGGCCCGACCAGGGCCGGGGAACCGTCACTCAAACGCAAAGAGTTCTCCAGTTCTCCGGTTGCCCCGTCGGAGTTACAAACTAGAAGGTGTGCCAGCCCTTTCCGAGAGCACGCCCCTCAATGCTCTTGGCGAAGTTGGGCGTTTCCTCCCGATTGTGGGTGTCGCTTGCAGACTGTCTCGCTTCAGCGGCCTGTTCGAACGTAATGCCATAGGACTTGATAAAGTCCAGGAACTCATCGGTCGCATAAGCGTTGATGTGGTTCGTATATTCGCAGCTGCCATCGTCAAGAGGCTTCGCACTCAAATCCCATACAACCTGAACCTTGCTCCGACCGTTCTTCGTGATTACGTCCGAGATAGAGACCATTCGGCAGTGGAGCGGCTCATGTATCTCGGCATGGTAATGCTGAATCACCAGGGCATCTCCGATGGTCTCCACATTAATGGACATAGGTTGACCGTCCTCCGTCGTTGTGAACCCAGCGGCTATGTGTGCGTGCGAACAGCGCTGATACTCGCTGTCCGGCAGATGAAATAACCAATCGGCAATGTCCACCTTGTCTGCGGGCGCGTGGATGATGGCCTTGACCACTGAATCTGAGAGTCGACGATCGTTCATGATGATTCCTCCTGCCTGAGATTAGACAGAAGACATTTGAATCATCTGGGCAAAAAACCTTTGCCTGATATGCAAAGATGATGCGTATGAGCTCACCTTCCAATCTGGAAGCATTTGTTCAAGCAGTGCGGCTGAAGAGCTTTTCATCGGCGGCGCGGCGCCGTGGGCAAACACCCTCCGCCGTGGCGAGGCAGGTGAGCTCGCTTGAAACTGAGGTCGGTGTACGACTCCTGCTGCGAAGCACTCGCTCCCTGGAGCTGACCGATGCTGGACGAAAGTTCTATGCTCGCGCCGTCGATATTCTTGAACAGATTGCCGAAGCGAAACGCGAAACAACGGCAACAAGTAAACAAGTCCGTGGCACCGTGCGATTAAGCTGCTGGCCAACTCTGGGCAAGCAGCTGGTCCTTCCCTCCCTTCCGGATCTGATGTCGAGGTTTCCGGATCTCGCGGTTGACCTTGACCTCTCCGAAATGGTGCATGAGCCTGTCCTGGCGCAAAAGGAACTCTGCATACGCGTAGGGAAACAACAGGATACTTCGATGGTCCAGACGAAGGTTGGCATCCACAGAAGCCTGATTGTTGCCAGCCCCGCTTACTTGGCTAGACATGGCGAACCTTCGTCCCTGGACGAATGTTTACAACATAGACTCATCGATAAGAGGCACCCGACTCGGCTGATGGGGTGGGACTGTCTACTCAGCGCCAAGCGTTTGATGAATGCTGCGCGCGTTATCGCCACCGATGATCTGCAGGCGCAGTCAGACGCTTGCACCTCGGGGATCGGGATTGCACACCTGCCGAGCTGGGCAGTGAGGGAGAGACTGGATTCCGGTGCACTTGTAGCCGTTCTCAAAGGAAAAGAGACAGTCTCAGCGCCTGTATTTCTGGTGCGTGCTCAAGGCGCTGCACCTGCTGCAGTTCGTGCCCTCGCAAGTCATCTCACCGAACATCTCCGTAACGTGCTCGTTTAGCGGGACCGGAAAATTCGGCCTCTGTCTGTTGATACTGGCATATTGGAAGCTGCTTCAGGACCCATTCTGCTCAGGGTACTTGTTCTGCAAGCACAGCGTAGTCGCGTTCCGCCGCTTGATCGCCCGCACTCATCTCGCGGTAGCGGCCACCGGGAGGTAGAGGTTAGGAGCTGCGATACACCGCGACTCGGCCGAGACCTGCCAGACTCCTCCATCCGCGTACTCAAGACGAGTCAGCTCAAGCCAGCTGACGGCGGACATCTTCTTCGCTAGAACAAGAGAATGGAGCAGCGGAGCCTCTGGAGTGCCGGCGATCTGAATGCTTTCGGTGGTGCTCCTGCTGACCGGCGCCGACCCGGTCTGGATCAGGCCATCGCGTCCCGCCGTCTTCGCACCATGCACAAGGATGTCAGCCTTCACCAGGACGCGCTGGGCTGGGTTCATGAAATAAACATCGAACCCCAAACCTGGAGAGTTCGCACTGCCACTCGTCGAACGAGAATGGAGATGGGCCTTACGGTCTGCCGAGAATCCAACGGGGCAGGCCTGACTGGCAGGCGGTTGAACATAAAGCAGGTTGGACGCGCCAGCTGCGAAGCTGCCGGAGAAAAACAGCACAACGAGGGACATTGAAGAGAGGCGCATGGGAGACTCCTCCGGCCCGCATGGGCGTGTCCCTAAAATACGCCTGCACCGCTGCACCGTCACCAGTTTTCGGAGCTTATCCGCATTCGTTGTTTCAATTCGGGGATGGCCGTTCGATATGGTCAATCACAAAGTACTGCACGGGTCCATTCTCCGGTACAAGCCGTAAACCGAGTTGCTCTTTCACAGCACTAAAGAGCGACGGTCGATCACGCATCTCCGCAGGCAATCGATCCAGAGCTCTATCTGCCGCTTGGTCCGGCAGGAACGAGAGATTGAAGTCGAACGTCCCCGCCAGCCCCGTACGATCGATCACCGGACGCTCCTTGTCCTGCACCTGCAGGCTGAGAAACCAGCACAGGTACGACATGGAAACGCCGCGCCCCTGAAACTCGCCAGGCCCAATTGGCGTGATCGGAATATTCATCCCGGGACCAGTCGGATTACTCTGCATCCTTGCCGCTTTCCCGTCCTGCTGCAGGGAGAAGACCTTTCCCTCGCGGGAGACCGCGTGCATCTGCAGGCCAAACCTGTCGGCCAATAACGTGCGAAACATCGCCTGCAGTTCGTCCTTGCTGTGTACTCCATCCGCACGCGCCTCGATGTCGAAGTACTCCTCGTCCAGCCACCTCGGGCCACCCTCGATCTGCCGGACTGGCACCTTGTACATGAGAGCGATCATCAACCGCACAGGGAAGTTCTGGGCGAGGTAGCCGTTGCCTCCGGGCAGCGGCTTGATCATGCGATTCACCGAGCCTCCCTCGGGCTGCGAAGGCTTGATCACAGCCACTTCAAAGGCCGCTTTCTCACTCGATCCCTTCTCCTGGCTCCGTGCCGCGACGGACATCATCGCCACGACCCCCAACAGCGCGCAGGAACTCAGTCTGAAGCCCGTGGCCGCCATACACGCTCCTGAAGTCCTATCGCAGGCATTCTAGCTCTACGAACCGCAGCCCAACAGTCCAGGTATTCTGATTCGATGAGCGTGTCTGCCCCACATACCACTGTGACTCGTTACAAAATCCCTTCTCGGCTGGCCTGGTACACCGTCTGAATCGTCGGCTGGAAACCGAGGCTACGAAGCTTGGATCCATCCATGCGGCCCATCCACGGGTCGGTCAACGCCTCTGCGGACGCCTCAATGGGCGAACCAACAAGGCTGGCCATCTCGTACAACGTGGCTGGTGCGTCATCGCAGATGTTCACGATCTGCCCATCCATCGCCCCCGTCAGAGCAAGCTCGACCGCGCCTGCAACGTCTCTCTGATGCACCAGGCTGAATGTCTTCGCGGGATGCCACTTGAACCGCGCAACGATCGGAGGCACCGACGCCAGGTGTCCATCTCCATCGCCGTAGACAAACGCAAGACGAAGGATGCTCCAGTTCAGACCGCTCTCGCGAAGCTCTTTCTCCGCAGCGATTTTGCTCGCCGGATACGCTAGCTTCGGATTCGTCACGTCGTCTTCCAGGCCGGGATGAGTGGCATCCGCGTCGTAGACCAGGCCGGTGCTCGCCATCACAAAGCGTGCCTGCGGAGCGTGCGCAAGGGCAGCAGCAATCAGGTTTTTCGTGCCATCGAGATTCGCTCGCCAAATCTCCTCATCATTCTGCGTCCGGAAGACCGCAGCCAGATGAACGATCGCCGAAACACCTTCCACGGCTTCCTTCAACGTCTCCGCATCGAGCAGATCGCCTTCCACGCGCGTAGCTCCCGCGGGAACTTCCTTGCCCGGCCGCACAAGCGCACGACAATCGATTCCGGCATCCACGAACTGTCGCAAAAGCCGCGACCCCACGAGTCCCGTTCCGCCAGTGACTAAGATCGTCATGATTTATTTCCTTCCAGAATATGTCCGTTGAGACGTTGCGTTGCGGTTTTCAGTACGCGACGAGCGATCGCCAACTCTGCAGGGTCGGCGTCGTCGAATGCGACTGTCAAAATAAGGTGGATCGGATCGGGCAGCGACTTCCACAGCTTCTTGCCCGAGGCCGTAATGCGAAGCAGGCGCTGACGCTGATCTTCGGCGTCGGGCGTCTGATCGACGAGCCCCTTGCGCACCAGCGTCGTCACGACTCCGCTCAGCGTGGCCCTTTCGATGTTGAGCATGCGCACCAGATCGCGCTGCATGGTCGGTCCGCCGTTCGCCAGCTGGTACAGCACGTACCACTGCGTCGACCCAAGATCGTAAGGACGCAGGACCGAGTCCATCATCGCGCGAGACGCAAAGTACAAACGCTTCGCCCACGCGCCCACCGAATCATGCTTGAGCTTCTCTGATTCGCCTGACATTCGTTCCTCGATTCGATAGCTACCTTACAAATATTGATCGGTACCGAACGAATTGTCAACCCTCACAATCGCGGTCCCACAAATTAATGAATTACGGCCGATCCAATACGCTCTAATACAGATAGTCATGAAGAAGCCTCGCATTGCCATTCCGATCCCCACCAGCTTCGATCCCACGTACAACGAACGCTCCTGGCCCGACTATGCGCGCGCCGTGGAAGAGGCCGGAGGGGAAGCAGTTCCCGTTCCGCTCGACCTGAACGACCAGGCCCTGGAGACGCTGGCGAAGTCGGCGGATGGCTTCCTTCTCCCCGGAAGCGGCGCCGATGTCGACCCCGCGCGCTTTGGCCAGGAGAAGCAACCTGAATGTAATCAACAGGATGCAGCGCGCGAACGGGTAGATGGACGCCTTCTGGAGGTTGCCGAGGAGCTTCGAAAGCCCGTTCTCGGCATCTGTTTCGGAACGCAGTTGTTGAATGTTTTCCGCGGCGGCACCCTGATTCAGCACCTTCTTCCTATGCCGGTGAACCACCCTGCGGGCCGCGCCATTGCGGTCGCGCACGGAACTGCGGTTGCGAAGGACTCTCTCGTAGGAGAACTACTGACCAAAGAAGAAGCGCCTGAGAAGGATGGTTATCTTCGTCTTCCGGTGAACTCCAGCCACCATCAGGCGGTCGCCATCCCCGGAGAGGGTCTGCGCGTTACTGTGCGATCGACGGAAGACGGTGTGGTCGAGGCGATCGAAGGCCCACCGGATGGCCCATTTCTCTTAGGTGTGCAATGGCACCCCGAGCGAACGACAGAGATCAGTGCGGCCTCGCGGGCGATCTTCTCCCGCCTGGTTGCCGAGGCGCGGAAGTAGCGTGAAGATCCCCGCCCTGTTGCAGCCTTACCTTACTGCTCCCTTGGCCGATGGCGTGGAAGAGACGCTGGCGCAGTATCTCGATCTCATCCTGAAATGGAACGCACGGACCAACCTGACGGCGGTACGCGACGCCGATGGCATCGTTCGGCGTCACTTTGGGGAGAGCCTTTTTCTGGGTGGATTGCTTCCGGAGTTCGCCACCCTGCTCGACTTCGGTTCGGGCGCAGGTTTTCCCGGGATTCCCGTCCAACTGCTTCGTCCCACAGGCAAAGTCACTCTCGCGGAGTCGCAGGGCAAGAAAGCAAGCTTTCTGCGCGAGGCTGTGCGTTCTTTGGCCCTTCCCAGCGAAGTCTGGGCGGCTCGAGTCGAGACGATGCCGGAAGCGAAGACCTTCGACATCGTCGCCATGCGGGCAGTGGACGGGATGGCGGCAGCGATTGAGATTGCGGTGAGCAAAGTGCGTCCGGGTGGAACGCTGGCACTGATGCTGGGGCGGGAGAAAATGGATCTTCCCGAAGATTTCGCTTGGGCCACCCCTGTTGAGGTTCCCGGAGACGGTGGCCTGATCCTCCTTGGGCACAAGAATGTTCCACGTGGAACATTTTCCAGGGCCTGAGAGCGGAATGTTCCACGTGGAACATTTTCACTTGGCACAGCTTGCAAATTGTTCCACGTGGAACAATTCCGCTTCTGGCATCGGTTTCCACAACTAATTGGACTTTGTACACAGGCGGTCAACGTTCTGCCGTAGCGGCCCGTCCGTGACTCCCGTACTCTGGGAAGAACTTCATGAGCAAGATACTTGCAGTAGTCAATCAGAAAGGCGGCGTGGGAAAGACCACGACCGCGATCAATCTAGCAGCGGCACTGGCGATGGAGGGGCTTCCTACCCTGATCGTTGACTGCGATCCCCAGGCAAACACCACAGGCGGGCTGGGGCTGGGACGCGACGATGCCCGCATGTCCACCTACGATGTGCTCGTGGGCAACGCGACTATCGCGGAAGCCAGCCTTCCCACCGGTGTAGAACTACTTAAGGCCGTTCCTTCGAGCAAAAACCTGATCGGCGCGAACTTTGAGTTGGTCAACGGTGAAAAGCGCGAGTTTCGGCTGCGCGAGGCCCTTGCCGTCGTCCGGGAACAGTATCCCTTCATCGTTCTCGATTGCCCTCCAGCGCTGGATCTGCTTACGCTGAACAGCCTGGTCGCGGCGGACGGCCTTCTGGTGCCAATGCAGGCGGAGTATTTCGCGTTGGAGGGCATTAGCGAGCTGATGAGCACGCTGGATAAGGTTGTGAGCGCTTTTAACCCGACGCTCGTCCTCGAAGGCGTGGTTTTGACGATGTACGATCCCCGCACCAGCCTTTCGCAGCAGGTTTCCGAGAATCTGAAGCAGTTTTTCGGAGATAAGCTCCTGCAGACAACGATTCCACGCAATATCCGTCTGGCCGAAGCACCTTCGCACGGACTCTCCGTGATGGAGTACGACCCGAAGTCGCGCGGAGCCGAGGCCTACCAGGAGCTGGCACGGGAGCTTTTGAAGCGGAATAAGGTAGTGAGCCCGCGCGAGAAAGAGCGCAAGGCCACCGCCGGAACGCCCAAAGAGATTCGCTTCTGGCCTTACAACAAATAGAACTCAAGAATGTTCCACGTGGAACATTCTGCCCGCACGAGATGAGGAAATGAATCCATGAGCGCAGTAGACAAACGCAGGGCACTGGGCAAGGGGCTGGAGTCTCTCCTGCCTTCGAAGCCGACGCCTCCTCCCGCAGTCGTACCGACGCTCCAGGCAGTGGAAGATACGGGGAAACCGAAGGAGCTCGGCGTCGAGCAGATCGTGCCGAGCCGCTTTCAGACCCGCATGCGCTTCGATGAAGCCGAATTGAAGGAGCTGGCACAGTCGATCGCCGCCACGGGCGTGGTGCAGCCGGTCGTCGTCCGTCGGATTACGGATGGGAGATATGAGCTGATTGCGGGAGAGAGGCGCTGGCGCGCCTCCAAGCTCGCGGGAAAAGAGACGATCCCGGCGGTGATTCGCCAGGCCAGCGACGAGCAGGCGATGGAGATGACCATCGTCGAGAACCTGCAGCGCTCCGACCTGAATCCGATGGAGCAGGCGCGGGCGTATGAGCGGCTGGGGCGCGAGTTCAAGCTGACGCAGGAGCAGATGGCGCAGCGTACCGGAAAAGAACGCGCTTCGGTAGGGAACTTCCTTCGACTTCTGCGGCTTCCTGGAGAGGTGCAGGACAAGGTTGAGGCAGGCGAACTCTCCTTTGGGCACGCACGGACACTGCTTGCGCTGGAAAACGAGGCCCAGATGGCCGCCGCCGCAAAGAAGGTGCTCGCCCTCTCCATGAGTGTGCGTCAGACAGAGACCTACGTAAAAGGTCTACTGGATCCGGAGCGCAAGCTGGGAAAGATCGAACCACCGCCGGAAGTGATCGATCCGAACGTGCGCGAGGCGCAGGTGGCGCTCCAGAGGGCGCTTGGCCTGAAGGTGCGAATTGAAGACAAGAATGGGAAGGGCCGGGTGGTGATTGAGTACTCCCGGCTGACAGATTTTGACACACTCTTCGAGATGTTGACGAAGTAGGTTCACGTACCCGGAGAGGAGTACCGGTTTGATCGCTGCAAGTGAATTTGAATATCGCTATCGCTACATGCTGCATGGCCTGATCTATGCGATCGGCTTTTCCGCGCCTTGGGACGCCACGGCCTTTCAGATAGGGAACCACACCTTCTGGCTGAAGGCGGCGGCATGGTTCGCCGAGCATCTTGGCATGGGCTTTCTGTCGGCGACGAATCTGGTGCTTGGTTTAGCCATTCTGTTCGCTGTGGCGGGAGCTCTGCTGCGCTGGTGGGGCGCCGCCTACCTGGGCGCGTCGACGGTGCAGCGTGGCAGCATGGTGGCGGGGCGCGTGGTAGCCGACGGACCGTACCGGTATGTGCGCAATCCGCTCTACCTCGGCACCGTTCTGAACACGATCGCTCTCGTGACCCTGATGCGACCCTCCGGAGCGGGTCTCACCATGGTCCTGATTACGGTCTTCCAGCTTCGCCTGATCGCACGGGAAGAGCCCTTTTTGACGCGCGAGATCGGCCCTGCCTACACGGAATACTGCCGCGCCGTGCCGAGGATCATTCCCCGGCTGCGTTCGAGTGTGCCTCATGGAGGCGTTCGGCCAACCTGGGGTCAGGGTCTGGCGAGCGAGGTTTACGTTGTAGGCACGGCGCTCTCCTTCGCCGCACTGGGTTGGCGCTACGACGCACGGCTGGTGGTGCAGGGTGTGCTGGTGAGCGTGGGCCTGGGGCTCGTCGTGCGTGCGTTTATTCCGAACCGTGGCTAGAAGCATGTTGGTGGAAGCGGTCAGTCTGAGTGCGCGGCATGGTTTCTGCAAGGAGCCGCAGATCTTTGTGCGGCTGATCGCGGGTCTGGGCGTGGAGGGCGACGCACACGCGGGCCGGACAGTGCAGCACCTCTACGACAAGCGCAAAGACCCGGCCCAGGCGAACCGGAAGCAGGTGCATCTGCTGGATGCCGAATTCCTGGAAGATGTTGCATTGAAAGGATTTACCGTTCAACCTGGAGAGTTCGGAGAAAATATCCTGACGCGCGGGATCGCGCTCGCGGAGCTGCCGGAGGGAACGGAGTTGTCCCTGGGCGAGGAGGCCGTCGTACAGCTGACGGGTCTGCGCAATCCCTGTGTGCAGATCGATCGCTTTCAGAAGGGGCTGCTGGCCGAGACGGTGGAGGAGTTGGGTTCAGGTGGACGACGCTTCCGGGCCGGGGTGATGGGGATTGTGCTCCAGGGTGGAACGGTCGCTGCGGGGGATGCAATCCGTGTGAAGCTGCCGACGCATCCGAAGGCGATGGTACTCATTTAGGGTCTTCCGCGTCGCTTACACTCGAACCAGATGCTCAACCGGGGCTATGCCTACACGACGATCATCGGCGGCAGAGAGGATGGACAGAACCTGCTGGCGCACCTCGCAGGCCTTTACCCGCACTCAACCCCGGAGGCGTGGCAGCAGAACCTGGACAACGGTGAAGTCACCGTCGATGGCGTGACCGCCACGGGCCGCGAGACGCTCGCTTCAGGACAGACGCTTGTCTGGAACCGTCCACCCTGGATTGAACCGGAGGCTCCGCAGAGCTTCGAGGTGCTCTTCGAGGACGCACATCTGTTGGCCGTCAACAAACCTGGCGGGCTGCCCACTCTGCCCGGCGGCGGCTTTCTGGAAAATACGCTGCTGCGCCTGGTGCAAAAGCAGGTTCCCTACGCAAACCCCGTTCACCGATTGGGCCGGGCGACGACGGGCATCGTTCTCTTCGCGAAGACGGAGCAGGCGGCTTCAAAACTCACTGCCAACTGGAATACGCATAGAGTGCAGAAGATCTACCGGGCGCTGGCTCAGGGCGTGGCAGAGAAGGATGTGTACGAGATTCTGACGCCCATCGGTCTTGTACCGCACCCGCGCATCGGTTCGGTGTGGGCAGCGCATATGGGTGGCAAGGCTTCGAGGTCGTTGGCGAAGGTGCTCTCACGCACGGTGCGCACCACGACCTTTGAGGTGAGCCTGGGTTCGGGACGACCGCATCAGATCAGGATTCATCTGGCGTCGATCGGCCATCCCCTCGTGGGCGATCCTCTGTACGGCTTCAACGGGCAGCCGCTGGAGGATCTTCCCGGACTTCCGGGCGATGGGGGATATCTTCTGCACGCGCAGTTTCTGAGATTTCACCATCCTGTTACGGGGGAGACGATCTCGCTTGAGGCGGCTTTGCCGTCTGGGTTTTCTTTGCGGGCTTAGGAGGCGCTCTCGGCGCAGAAGCAAAAGCGGATTTCTCCGCTCGCGCTGCGCGCTCGGTCGAAATGACGGTGGTGGTGAGGCCGCTTTGGTTCGTCATCCAGTGACGATGTGATGGGGTAAAGTCTCGTCATCTCGACCGGAGCGACAGTTTCATCGTCGCGTAGCGGAGAGATCTGCTTTTTTGAAGCGGTTCGCGCGTCGCGCGAATGCCCACACATCGCAAAGAGCGCGATGTATGGGGCACCCGGTTTGGTGGTTGATTGAGGTTTTGGCTTTTACTCGTAGCGTAGCGCTTCTAGCGGGTCGACCTTGGTGGCTCGTCGCACAGGCGCCCAGCAGGCCAGCAGACCCACGCCGATGCAGAGAGCTCCTACGGCGAGCAGGGTCGCGGGGTCGCCGGGTTCCACCTCGAAGAGGAACGACTTCAGAACGCGCGACAGAAGAATGGCGAGAACCGCGCCGGCCATGACGCCACTGGCGATCAGACGGAAACCTTCGCCGAAGACCAGCTTTTGAATGTCCATCTGCTGTGCTCCCATGGCGCTTCGAATCGCGAGCTCCTTTCGTCGGGAGGCCACGGACAGCGAGAGCACGCCGTAGATTCCGACCAGCGTCAGAAGGCTTCCTCCTACGGAAAATCCCGTGAGCAGGTGCATGGCAAAGGTCCGCGAGGAGAGAGATTCGTCGCGGATCTGTTGCAGGGTCTTCACGTTTTCGATGGCTGCCGTGGGATCGACGGAGCGCAGTTCGCGTTGCACCGCAGCGACCAGCGTGCGCGGATCTCCCTCGGACCGAACCACGAGATGCTTGGAGAAGGCGTTCGCCTGCCAGAGCGGTACGTAGACTTCGACTGCCGCCTCCTGCGTGAGATCGTCGGTCCGGCCGTTCGCAATGACACCGACGATGGTCGTGCCGGGATTGTCCCGACCGCGCGGCCAGAACTGTCGACCTATAACGTTGCCCTGCGGGAAGTAGCGTTCCGCAAAGGCCTTATTCACGATGCCCACAGGGGGCGCTTTGTCGTCGTCCGTGGAACGAAACTCCCGTCCGTCGGTCAGCGCCATGCTCATGAGCTTGAAGTAGTCGGGCGTGACTGCGCGGATGGCCAGTGTGGTTCTGTCGCTCTCTTTCACCGCCGGTGGCTGACCCTCGATCTCCAGGACCGCGGGCCAGTTGTTTCCCGTAAGCGGAACGCCCCAGGCAAAGGCTGCATACTGCACGCCTGGCAGAGCGGCAACGCGTTCCAGCGCACGCCGGTGAAAGCTGCCCCAGCTCGCGGGGCTTTGCACCTCGGTGACGCTCATCGTCAAGATGCGGTTCATGCTGTAACCCGATGGCACCTGCGCGATCTTCACCATGGTGCGAATGAGCAGACCGGCGCCAACGAGCAACGCCAGCGTAAGTGATGTCTGCAGGATCGTGACCCCCTGAAGAAGCCGCCTCTCTCCGGTTCCCGCTGTGCCTTTGGGGCCAGCGCTTTTGAGCACTTCCATGGGATCGAGACGAAACGCTCGCAGGGCGGGGATCAAGCCCGCGACGAAGGCAGCGAGCACAGCGCCTCCGAAGCCCCACCCCAGCACGGCCCAGCCTGCCGTGACGCCATCCAGACGCGGCACGGCGTGGCCTGCAATCGCTTTGAAGAGTTTCACAGCGCCTACAGCAAAGCCGCCGCCCAGAACTCCACCGAGCAGGGCGAGCAGCAGGCTCTCGGTGAGGACTTTTCTGAGAAGGGCTGAGCGGCTCATGCCCATGGCGATGCGCACGGCGTACTCCTGTTGCCTTTGCAGGCCGCGCACCAGAAGCAGAGCTGCTGCGTTTCCGCAGGCGATGAGCAACACGAGGCCCGAAGCGCCGAGCAGGGGAAGCAGGATCCGCTTGCCGTCTCGATTCATCTCCTCGGTCACGGGCTGCAGTTGCGGCGCGAATCCTTCAAACTTCTTCTCGGAGAGCGCCTCTCTTGCCGCCAGAACGCTGAGCTCCTGTTGTGCGTGCTCCGGCGTGACTCCATCGCGCAGACGCGCGACGACCTCCCAGTAGGACTCTTTCAAAAACCTCGGGTCCGGATAGGCGGGCGTGAAAAAATCGACGGTCGCGTTGACGTTGTAGTTCGGCTCCTTCGCCGCTCCGGGCGTCGGCAGGAAACGCACCTCCGGCTGCATGACTCCGAGCACGACAGGCGTCACATCCGAGCGGCTGATGCGCACCGTCTTCCCGATGATCTGCTTATCGCCGGCAAAGGCCCTCTGCCAGAACTCGTACCCCAGCACGATTCCTCTGACTGGGCCGGGAGCGAAGTCAGAGTCCTCGAAGCCGCGTCCGGCGACGGGTTTGAGGCCCATGACGCGGAAGTAGTCACGGGAGACGCTCATGCCCTGCATGGACTGGCTACCGTCGTTGCGGATGAGGAAGTTGAAGCTCCAGGTATACACGGCTACGCCCTGGAAGGAGGTTGCCTCTTTCTGCCAGTCCGTCCACTGCTGCGCGGACCAGCCGCGCGGGCTCTCCATCTTGCGCCCGTCGACGCGTTTGGCGGGAATCATCATGAGTTGGTCGGGTTTGTCGTACGGCGGTGGCGTGAGTAGCACGCCTTGAATCAGGCTGAAGACGGCGGCAGTAGAGCCGATGCCCAGCGCCAGGGTGAGCGCCGCAATGAGACTGAAGCCCGGCTGCTTGCGCAGCATCCGCATCGCCAACTTGAGATCTTGCAGCATACCGTTCCTCATTCCCCTCGTGATTTCTCCCCGGAGCTTGCTCACGTCTTTGAGAGCGCGCATCGTATGCTTCCGCACTTCAAGGCCCAATCGTGGAGGTGCGCGGATGTTTTTGCGAGAGGCAGGGTATTTGCGGATGCAGTGGAGTTTTGTCGGGACCGGTGTGGGGAAGGTCTTGTGTGGCGCCCGGAAGAAGAGAGCAAGTCTGTTCAGAAGCGAACAGATTGGTCCGAAAACGGACAGCGCTCTTTGAGGGTCGCTCTTCGAGCGAAGGATGCGCTTGCGCATGGCCCACACATCGCAAGGAGCGCGATGTATGGGGTACCCGGTTTTCAGGCTACTTCTTTACGCCGTCAGTGATCGCGTCGTCGGGATGCAACGAGAGGAATTTGATTCGACACTCCGGAAGTGGAGTCTGCTCGCCAGCAGCAGGAGGTGAGGCAGTAAGAGGAACACCGAGCGCCAAGATGCCATCTACTTTTCCGACGGGAGCGAATGAGGGATCCAGATAGGCTCCGTAAGGCCTGTTTTTTTCTTTGTCAGGAACTCCACCTGGAAGCGCCCCGCAACCATCCCGAGCACTGATCCACGATTTGCCCCCTCGTTCATTGGTTACTTCCAGGCTCAGCAGTTCCTGCCTGGGAAGATACATGGCGGCGGTGTTGAATCCAAAGAGAGGTGCCTCCATGGCATGAACGTTCCCGGTCAGAACGAGGATGAGATCCTTTGGACGCTTACCCTTCAACGACAGGAGAGCATGTCCCATCGCTTCATCCCGTTCACCGACCGCTCCAGTCGATGGACCTTCCATCGCGAATACCCTCAACGCAGGGTATTGCTTGTGAAGTTCGCGGAGGGTGATCAACAGGCGGAGCATCGACTCGCTCGCTCTACCATCGATTCCCTCGCGCCAGCCCGGCTGGTTGAGTAAGACCGTCCTGGCGGAGGAGAGTTCCTTCCCCGACAGAATGCCGTCAAGAGCGGACTGTTCCTCAAAGGGTCGTTCCAGCGCAACCGTGACTCGTCTTCCTTTGCTAAGAGCGTCGCAAACGAGTTCACCGAAGACGGTGGGGATCTCGTTCGAACCGTGAGTCTCGCCTATCCAAATCCATCTCGCCGACCCACGAGACCAAATCTGATCCGCCCCCGGCACGGGTGAGCAGGTCGCAGAGGACGCATTGATTGACCACCCTACAAGCAGCAGTAAACAAATGGGTATCTTCACGCAGCCAGTCTAACCGGAAGAGATTGGTCGCGGACGAAGCAGTCGCAAGCGAGCGTTCCATTCACATAGCAGACAGCAGAAGACCGCGGACTCTCCGGGTTCGCATGCTTTGCGCATGTTCCCCCGCCACATCCGCGGTCGTTCTGGTTGGAGAAAACTATTCCGCCGAAGCGAGCCCTGGGGCTACTTCTTTACGGGAGCGATCGCGTCCTTGGCTGCCTTGGCAACGCGGAACTTGACCACGGTCTTGGCCTTGATCTTGATGGTCTCGCCGGTCTGGGGGTTACGACCGAGACGAGCCTTGCGCTCAGCCTTGACGAGCTTTCCGAGTCCGGGGATGGTGAACTCACCGTTCTTCTTGGTCTCTTTGACGGCGATCTCTGCGATCGCTTCGAAGAACGCAGCGCTCTGCTTGTTGGTGAGTTCGAGCTTTTCTGCCATTGCGCGGACGAGCGCGGTCTTTGTCATGCCTTTTGCCATTGTGTTGCTCCTTTGTCGTAAGTACGAAACTGTGTGAACCGAGCTTTCCGAACGACGGATGAAAGTGGCGGTTCGCCAGTATTCACGCGGGTGCGGTGAACTGCTCCGAAACCAACGATGCGTCTTTCGCGGAGCTTTGTCAATGCGAAATCTTCGGGTTTTCTAGGTTTTTTTAGGTTTTTATCGGTTTTTTCTGGAAAAGTGCCTGAAAAGGTTCAAAACTGCCTCATTTCACGGCAGTTTTAGAAGAAAGTTTTTATGCGAGGCTTCGTTACCAACGGTGCGTTGAGGAGCTCGACGAGGGGTGCGGCGGCGCGAAAGCGGGTGATGATCTCCTGGGCGAGTGTCGGAAGGAGCACCGTTTCAGAAGGCAGAGAGACGGATGCCTCCCACTGGCGGCAGCGGAGGAGATCGTCCGCGGGAGAGTCGGGAGGGAAGCCCTTGGGTGTGCGCGTGAGCGGGTTGGAGTGGAAGTTCGGCATGAGTTTGCGAAGCTTCTTGTCGTCGAGCGCTTTCCGTAGGCGGACGGGGTCGTCGGCGATGAAGCGGCGCAGCTTGAGGAGCTGGTCGCGGTCGGGCATGTAGATGCCGGCGGCGATGAGGAGTTCCTTGCCTGAGAAGTGAAAGTAGAAGCCGCCG
>Ga0157290_10000046_pt1 | contig 45814 bp, 50 predicted proteins | sample NitcycUS149409B1_FD_108389 | JGI IMG/M metagenome (GOLD analysis project Ga0157290, IMG submission 108389) | Soil microbial communities from Arlington Agricultural Research Station in Wisconsin, USA - Nitrogen cycling UWRJ-S149-409B-1 | ecosystem: Environmental > Terrestrial > Soil >...
GGCGAGCTCGACGTGCCGATCATCGTGCTGTCGCAGCTGGCGCGGAAGAGCCTGGACCGGCCCGACCCGCGCCCGAAGATGTCAGACCTGAAGGACTGCGGCGCGTTCGAACAGGACGCCGACGTCGTCGTGCTGCTGCACCGCAAGAACCACCGCGAGGGAGGCGTGACCCAGGCCATCTTTGAGAAGCAGCGCAACGGGCCGACCGGCACGGCCAACCTGACGCTGACACGCGAGACGGTGACGTTCACCGACGGCGGCGAGGAACCGCCCGAAGCACCCAAGCCGGAGCGCGTTACGCCACCTGGTCGTAGACGCCGGAGCTAGTTGTTGACTACAATGCGAGGCACAAACTAATGAAGTTCATGGGGATTGACCCAGGGCAGGGTGGCGGCATCTCGGTGCTGTGCATCAAGGGAACGGTGCTCGATGCCGTCAAGATGCCCCGCAGCAACCACGCGCTGCTCGACTTCCTGCGCGAGTGGGACGCACCGATGGTCGTGGCGCTCGAGTTCGTGCGCTCGTCGCCGCAGATGGGCCGGCGCGGCGTGTTCCAGTTTGGCTGGGGGCTGGGGGTGCTCGAAATGGGCCTGACCGCCAGCGGCCTGCACTACAGCGTGGTGACACCGCAGAAGTGGCAACGCGCAATGGCCTGCATGAGCGGTGGCGACAAGAACGTCACCAAGTCGAAGGCCATTGAGTTGTTCCCCGGCAGGAAGATCACGCACTACGTCGCCGACTCGCTGCTGATCGCAGAGTATGCTCGGCGCTACAAGCTCGGACTCGTTCACAAACCAACAAGGAGAAGCTGATGTCGAAGACGAAGGCCAAGAAGAACCTGAAGATCGTGAAGCCACCGAAGGCCGCGAAGAAAGCCAAGGCCGCGAAGACCGCGACCTGGAAGCCCGAACGCGCCAGCAAGAAGGCGCTGTCGAACGTGCCGCGGACGCCGCGCGACCGTGCGCTGCCTGGAATGGAAGACGCGGCAATCCAACCGCTCGAGGAGATCGGTGCCATCTACGCCGACATCCGCGACCAGCGCCAGCGGCTGACGCGCGAGGAGGCCAGCCTGAAGGAGTCGGCCAGGGCGCTGATGCACAAGCACGGCAAGACGGTCTACCGGTCGAAGACCATCGAGATCGTCCTTCACGCCGGCGCGGAGGACATCAAGGTGAAGGTTCGCGGCGGGGGCGAGAATACCGCTGACGCCTCCAACGAGGCTCCAGGCGAGGCGAACACCATGAACGTGGGCGCTGACACCGAAGGCGCAGGCGACGAGTAATGGCGGCACCGAAGGCGGGGGGCAAACTGACCAAGGTAGCCCGTGGTCAAATGATTGTAAAACGCGAACCGTTCCGCATCGGCGCGTTCGAACTCAGCGACAACTGGATCGAAGTGCATGGGCGCCCCTCGCTTTCGGAATACCAGGGGTGTCTCGACTTTGTCGATCGCACACACAAGGCGGCTGGCTGGTGGCTGGTCGACCTGATCGCCTACGCCGACAGCCGCGACGACTGGAAGCAGTCGCTCGACGCCATCATCGACAGCGACATCTGCAGCGAGAACACCGCGAAGCAATACCGCTACATCAAGAAGAACGTGCCGCAGCGCATCGAAGGGGTGCCGTTCGGTCACCACGCCATCGTCGCCAGCCTGGAGCCGAAGGAACAGATCGAGTGGCTCGAGAAGTCCCGCGACGAGGGGTGGACACAGCGCGAGCTGCAGGTCAGCATCCGCGCCGCGTCACGCACCAAGATCATCAGCGGCCAGGCGCGACTCGAGGGCCAGTATCGCGTCATCATGGCCGACTGCCCCTGGACCTACAACGACAGCGGCCCGACGGTCGACGGGTCACTCGGCAAGGCCGAGCGCCACTACCCGGGCATGACCATCGCCGAACTCTGCGCGTTGCCGGTGGCCGCTCATGCGATGAAGGACGCGGTGCTGGGTTTCTGGATCACGGCGCCGTTGCTGCTGCAGAACCCAGGCCCACGCGAGGTGATTGAAGCCTGGGGCTTCGAATACAAGGCGCACCTGGTTTGGGACAAGGTGCTTGGAATGCCGGGACACTACTCGCACGTCACGCACGAACTGTTCTGCATCTGCACCCGTGGCAGCGGTGCGCCGGAGATGCCGACCGACTTGCCGAAGTCCATCGTGACGGTTCGCCGCAGGGGTGAACACAGCGAGAAGCCCAAAGAGTTCGCGGACTACCTGGAGAAGCATTGGCCCAGCGGCCCGTTCCTTGAGCTATTCGCGCGGAAGCCCCGTAAGGGCTGGGCGACGTTCGGTAACGACGCGCGGCTGTGGGCCGAGGACGCTATCCCCCACCCAGTTGAAGAGGACGAGGTGCCTTTCTAATGGACAGCAGACTGCGGCGAGTGTTGGAAGAGCGTGTCGAGACGGCGAAGGATATCAGGCGGTCGAGGCCCGTCGAGGCGCTCGACATCGTCCTGGCCGTGCTGACTGAGTTGTGGACGGAACACGACCTGCGTGAGCAGGAACGCGACGACCTGATGGACGCAGAACGGGAACGGCAGGAACGCGAAAAATAGGCCAGAAAATGCGGTGTCGCCACCGCGGAACAGGAACCTGAAATGGACGCAATGGAACGTGGACTGGCTCTCGCGATGGTGCGCGAGACGAAGGTGGAAGCGATGCGGATCGCCGAGCAGTTGGACGTCTACGCCATCACCAGGCCGCAGCTTGCCGCCGATGTGAAGGTGCTGGCGTCGAGTGTCGACGCGCTGTGCGCGGTGCTCAAGGCGATACTGGCGCCGACAGAGCAGACCCGCGAGGTGGCCGAGTTGCTCAGTGAGAACCGCCCCACCACCGGCTTGTCGGATATCGAGGTGACAGGGTGAACGAGCGCCTTCAGGTCACGCTCCACAAGACCATGGGTGACGGCACCCAATACGGCTACGCCAAAGCCCCCGGCACCACCAACGGGTTCATCATGGTGCAGCGCAAGGCCGGCGAGCTCGAGTGGCACCAGTGCTACGGTAAGGCATGGTATGCACGGTGGACGTCCGTCGCCAACGAGATCGACGCCATGCCAGAACCAGGAGAACGTGATGAGCGCGAGAAGTGAATTAATACCCGGCACCGGTTGCCACAGCCACACGCACTACGAGGGCTGTGGCTGCACGTTGCAGAGCCTGTGCTGTGGATGCCTTCCGCCACGCTACCGCCAGCCGAGTCCGGCGCCGACCGACGAACGTAAGCTCGTTGCCGAGCAGAAGTTCGGCGGCTATCAGCTGCATGTGTTCCAGGAAGGCGAAGACTTCTGGACATGGCTCGACACCGAGGTGGCCGAGTGCGATGGCTTGTGCATCGGCGTGGGCAAGAGTATTCGGGCATCACTCACGAATGCGGCCAGGACGCTGACGTCGACGCTGAACGCCGCAGGCGAGTTGGACTACCGGCAACGCGCGGCGTCAGCCACGACGCAGGAAGGGGCCACCCGTGGCGTCTAAGCTCACACCCAAGGAGCAACGCTTCGTCGACGCCTACCTAGGCAAAGCCAATGGTGTTGCCACTAAAGCGGCACGGCAAGCCGGCTACCGGCAGACCGAAGGTGCGTTGGCCGTGACCGGGAGCCGGTTGCTCAGGAAAGCTAAGGTTCGTGCAGCCATCCAGGCACGGCAGGCCAAGGAGACGAAGACCAGCATCCTGACCGCCGATGAACGCGACCAGGCGCTCTCTGATATCGTTCGCAACAAGTTCGCTGACGACAAGGTGCGTATTCGCGCCATCGCCGAGTTGAACAAATGCAACGGGCGCCACAGCATGACGCACAACGTGAAGGGCAAGCTGACGCTCGAGGAAGCGTTGGCCGGGAGTCGCCGAGTATGACGACCGAACTGATACCCGGCACTGGTTGCCACGGCCATACGCATTACGAGGGTTGCGGCTGCACGTTGCAGAGCCTGTGCTGTGGATGCCTCCCGCCCCGTTACCGGCAGTCGAGTCCAGTGGAGCCAGCCAAGGCCGCCCCGCTGACGTCAGCGGCACTAGAGGCGCTGCTGAAGGAGGCGGACTTCGTGACCTCACTCACGCAGGTGGACATCAAAAGCTGCCATCGGTGCAGCAGCAACGGAACGCCATGCCGCAAGCACTACCAGTTGGCGCTAATTCCAAACCTCGCCTCCGCCCTCCGCCAGTTGCTCTCCGATCAGTCGGCCACGCACGAGGAACAGAAGGAGGCGCTGGAGGAAGTCTGCGAGAGTTGTGGGGAACCAGCGACCCACACAACCGCCGATGACGTGGCGGTCTGCGCGGAATGCTTGCGGCAGATTCCAGCCCCGGCCCTCGCCCTGTTGGAGTCGGCGTCCCCCTGCCGTGGCTGCGGAATGTCGCAGACCTTATGCCTTGATTCCACGCTCCACGGCTGGGATTGCTGTTCCGCCTGCAACCACGGCCCACTGTCCGAAAAAAGTAGACACATTTCGGACGCCCTCCTGTCGGCCACGGAAGAAGCCGCGTTCAAGGCCGGGTTCAACGCCTTTGGGTCAGATGATGACACCGTGTGGGACTTCGACGGGCCACGGCAGACGAGGTGGGAAGCACGGTTATCGAAAGCCCTCGCCGCCTATCGTCAGTCCAGGGCCGGGAGCGTCAAATGAGCGAACCAACCCGGAACTTGTATCGGGTCGCCACGGTTGGCCTCGGCATTCATTACGTCGTCGCCACCGACCCCACGACCGCTTATCGAATGATCCGCGATTGGTTCGATGCCGAGGACTACGGCATCGACAGTAAGCGCCAACTGGTTCGGGTTGAACTGGTTGCAGCAACGGGCCGCTATCCAGACGGGACGGATCGGTTATGGATTCAGGAGTGGAAATGACGGGACTAATAACCGGCACTGGTTGCTACGGCCACACGCACTACGAGGGATGCGGATGCACCGCGCAGAGGCTGTGCTGTGGATGCCCTCCGCCCAGATACCTGCACAAGGAAGGAACAGCGAATGATCTGGAAACTCTTAATCATGCTCATCGTCGGAATGGCGTGGGGCTGGATGCTCAAGGGCAGTCGTCGATGACCGCCACGCAGAAGGCGTTCCTGAAGGCGCGTGAGCTTGGAACGCAGGATGGTGCGACCGACGACAAGAGCGACCAATACATCCTCACCGAGCTTGAGATTCTAGAGGTGCTACAGATGCACGCTGACGACGTGTTGTCGGCCACGGAAGAAGCCGCGTTCAAGGCCGGGTGGAAGGCAGCGGTAGCCACGACGTTCGGCTCATCGTCCTACGCATCGGTAGAGGAAGCCCTCGCCGCTTTTCGTCAGTCCAAGGCCGGGAGCGTCAAATGACCAAAGCCCAACGCGCAAACGAAACGACCTACAACGCTGGGCATCGGAAGGGCCGCATCACTGAGCGGCGACGAATCATGAGGATGCTGGCGGGGCGCGTGGATGCCTACAACGACAACTGCCCGGTCTTGCAGGTTATTCGCCGCATCAAGCAACTCGAAAAGCGGTCGGGGAGCGTGCAGCCATGAGCGAGAAGACGAACAAAGGTTTGCTGGCGGCGAAGGAAGCCTTACTCGCCAAGGTGTGGCGCGACGACGGCTCGATGGGTGACGTGGCGGCCCTGATCGAGCGCGTGGCGTATGAAGCGGCCCAGCCTGCTGCCATTACGGCGACGAATGACCATGAGCATCAGTTCCCCGAAGTCGATCAGGACGGCACGTTGGTGGCCTTCCCGTGTCTATTGTGCGGCCTCTCCGCGGGGGATGCCCTGAAACTGGCAGCGGAGGAGCGTCAAATGAGCGACCGCCGTGTCTGATGCCGTGTTCCACCAACTGAAGCGATACCGCGAGGGCCGCGGCATTCTGCAGTTTGTCGACGAGCAGTTCCACGTCAACCTGGACCCATGGCAGGAGAAGGCATGTCTCGCGTTTGCATCACCGCTGCCGGAGCATCGGCGCATCTCGTTGCAAGCCTGCGCTGGCCCCGGCAAGACCATGGTGGAAGCGATGTGCGGGTGGTGGTTCTTGAGTTGCCAGGGCGACATGACCGAGCACCCGAAGGGCGGCTGCGTCAGCGTCAGCAAGGAAAACCTGAAGGACAACCTGTGGGCCGAGTTCGCCAAGTGGCGCGGCGTGAGCACCTACCTGCGGAGCGCGTTCACCTGGACCGGCAACCGCATCTTCGCAAACGACCATCCCGAGACGTGGTTTCTATCCGCTCGAGCCTGGCCCAAAAGCGCCAACGCTGATGAGCAGGGCAAGACGCTGTCGGGGTTTCACTCCAAGTTCATCCTGTTCCTGATCGACGAGAGCGGTGCCATTCCCACCACGGTGCTGAGGGCCGCAGAGCAGGGGCTACCGAACACCACGTTCGGCAAGATTCTCCAGGCCGGGAACCCCATCAGCTTGGAGGGAATGCTGCACGCCGCGGCGAACCTGCTCCGCAAGCAGTGGTTCATCATCAGGATCACGGGCGACCCGAACGACCCGCAAGCTTGGGTGCATTCCCCGCGCGTGGCGAATGTCGAAGAGGGAGTCGAGACGCCGGCGCAGTGGGCGCAGCAGCAGATTGATACCTACGGTCGCGAGAACCCGTGGGTAAAGTCCTACATCCTGGGCGAGTTCCCCAACGCCAGCATCAACAGCCTGCTGGGCATCGAAGACGTCGAGGCGGCGATGAAGCGGCATCTGCGGTCACCGGAGTATGACTTCGCGCAGAAGCGGCTGGGTGTCGACGTCGCGCGGTTCGGCGATGACCGCACGGTGATCTTCCCGCGTCAGGGGCTGGCGTGCTTCCGACCCACCGTCATGCGCGTAGCCGACACGATGCAGATCGCGGCACGCGTGATGATGGCGATTCAGAAGTGGGGCGCCGAGGTGACGCTGGTCGACGATACGGGCCATTGGGGTCACGGTGTCATCGACGGGCTGCGCACCGCCGGCCAGGCTGTCGTCGGCGTGAACTACGCCGGCAAGGCGATCGACCCTCGATACAAGAACCGCCGCGCAGAGATGTGGCTGCAGATGGCGAACGCTATCAAGGGTGGCGCCTCGCTGCCGAACCTGCCCGAGATGGTGGCCGAGCTAACGGTGCCGACCTACACGTTCAGCGGTGGCCAGTTCTTGCTCGAGGAGAAGGACATGATCAAGAAGCGGCTGGGCCGATCGCCTGACCTGGCTGACGGGTTGGCGACCACCTACGCGCTGCCTGATATGCCTGGGCAGATGATGGAGCAGATCCTTGGCACGTCGAAGGCCAAGACCGGCGATGTTAGTGCGCACTTCCCGATCGGCAGCGGTGGTTCTGGGCGAGTCGAACACGACTTCGATCCCAATATGTGAAGGGGTTATGAGCTACAGCAATGTGCGTGACCCAGAGGTGCTGGGGTCGTTGGTCGGCAAGCGAGTGGTGGATATCACGCAGCACGACCCGGAGGAGTTTGCCGAGAACGGCGAGTCGAGGATCTATCTACATTTCGAGAACGGCACAACGCTGTCGTTTCCGATTGGTGACGAAGGGTTCGATCTTACTGACGTTGAAGGGGGTAGCGATGGCGAAGAGCAGTAGCAAGGAACCGTTGAAGATTCTCGTCGAGCGGCTGGGCAAGGTGCAGACCTGGACGATCCCCGACGAGCCGTTCAAGGGCAGCGCACGCAAACGTGCCGACTTCGAGAACGGGTTCCGCACGCGCACGTTCGACTTCAACCAGGGCATTGTCACGCACAGCTGGGAAGACAAGAGCGCGGCCTGGGTCGACGGCTATCACGCTGCGCAGGATCAGGAGAAGGTCAAGCGATGAACCCGCACCTGCAGCGCACCAACCGCCTAACACGAATGGTGGCCGCGGTGTCGGACAACGCGAGGCTCGACGTGTCCGAAGCGGAGCAAGGCGACCCCGTGCTGAGTGATGACGGGCAGCGCCGGTATCGAGCGCAGACGCACGACGTGCAACCTGGAAGGGTGCCGAAGATCACGTTGGTGCGCGATGTGCCGAAGGTGCGAGGCAAGAAAGCTCGAGCCGAGGAGAAGCGCCAGCGCCGGCTGTTGCGAGAGCGTGAAGAGCGGGAGTGGCGCGAGAGGGAGCAACGACCGTTCGTCGTGCCTGACGGGTTCGAGCGGGTCGAGCCGCAGGAGTATTCAGAGGTTGAACTGAACTGCAAGGGTTGCGACGGGCCGTGCGGTCGTTGCGAGGAGTTGCGAGACGAGGAAACGGTCAAATGATTGTAAGACAGGCAACCGAAGCCGACGAACTGCGGCTCGTCGAGATGATGACCAGGTTCCTGCTGTCGACGCCCTATGGCCGATGGGTGCAGCCGACGCCGGAGCAGTCGCTCGAGTTCGTGCAGCTGATCCTGAAGATCGGCGGCGTGTTCGTGGTCGAGCGCGATAGTGGCCGGCGTGTTCCTGGTGTCTGCGTCGACATCGACGGCAATGAATGGCACGCGCCAGGCGGCTGCGATGTGTGCAAGCCGGTGCTGGTCGGGATGCTGGCCGGCATCATCGCCCCGCACCCGATGCACGGCGAAATGCACGCCGACGAAGTCGCCTGGTGGGTCGAGCCGGAGCATCGCGGTGGCCGCGCAGCCTACCGTATGTTGCGGTCGTTTGAAGAGTGGGCGCGACAGAATGGTGCAATTGTGGTAAAAATGGTCGCGCCAACCGGCTCCGCTGTTGGCGGCTTCTATCAACGCTTGGGCTACTCGCCTGTCGAGTGCATGTTCGCGAAGAGATTGTGACCTATGGGACTACTCAACGCGATCAACGCCAGGAAGGTGCTGGAAGAAGCCCGACGCAAACGCGCCGAACAGCAGACCCTGGCGCCTGGCCCTGCGGCTGACGTCCTGAACGGCGCACCGAAGGCCGACCCAAGCGGCAACGCCGCGATCGCACAAGCCTCTGGTGAACGGCAGCGCAAACGCTCTGCTGCCGGCAGCATCCTGTCGACCCCGTCGCTGGCCAAGTCGACGGCACCGAAGCCTCTCAAGCCCGTGCTGCGCCCCAGAAGCCTGAGCGGTTACTGATGCCCGATTACTTCAACGACCCACTAACCAAACGCGCACGCTACGAGTCGCTGCGAAGCGGCCTGCTGCAACAGCGCACGACGTTCGACTCACACTGGCAGGAGCTTGGCAAGTTCATCTCCCCGAGCCGCGTGCGGTTGAACGGTGGCTCGATGAACCAGGGCAACAAGCAGCGCCAGGACATTATCGACTCGACTGCCGGCTTCGCCTCGAGGACGCTGGCGTCAGGGATGCACGCCGGCCTGACGTCGCCGGCGCGGCCCTGGATGAAGCTGACCACGCCCGACCCTGGTCTCGCGAAGCAGGGGCCGGTGAAGGAATGGCTGCATGAGATCACGCAGCGAATGCTGATCATCTTCCAGCAGACCAATCTCTACCAGGCGCTGCCGACCATCTATGGCGACCTTGGCACGTTCGGCACGTCGGCGGTTGCGATCCGCGAGGACAGCCGCGACCTGTTCCGTTGCAAGTCGTTCGCGATCGGCACCTACGCGATCGGTCTCGACGAGCGCGACATGGTCTGCACCTTCGTGCGCGACTACGAGATGAGCGTGCGGCAGGTGATCAAGGAGTTCGCGCTGCGCCCTGACCGGTCGATCGACTGGTCGGTGGTGTCGCCGACGATCAAGTCGCTGTGGGACAGGGGCAACTACGAGGCGCTGGTCAAGGTCACCTGGATCGTGACGCCGAACGAGAACGCGAACCCCGACATGCTGGCGGCGAAGTATTTCCCGTTCAGCAGCTGCCACTTCGAGACCGGTGGTGGCGCCGGCGGTGAACGTCGGTTCCTGAAGGAGAGCGGGTATCGCACCTTCCCGCTGTTGGTGCCGCGCTGGGACGTGACGGACGGCGACAGCTACGGCACCGAATGCCCTGGCATGATCGCGCTGGGCGACGTCAAGCAGCTGCAGATCGAACAGCGCAGGAAGGGCCAGGCGATCGCGAAGATGGTCGACCCCCCGCTGGTCGGGCCACCGGCGCTGCGTGCGTCGAAGACCTCGCTGCTGCCTGGCGATATCACTTACGCCGACGAGCGCGAGGGCATGAAGGGGTTGCGGTCGATTCACGACGTGAACCTGCGGATCGACCACCTGGCCGCGGATATCAACGACGTGCAATACCGGATCGACAGGGCTTACTACGCTGACCTGTTCCTGATGATGGCGCGGAGCGACCAGGGGCAACCCATCACCGCACGCGAAGTCGAAGAGCGGCACGAAGAGAAGCTGCTGGCGTTGGGGCCGGTTCTCGAGCGCACGAACGACGAGCTACTCGACCCGCTGGTCGACCGCGTCTATTCGATGATGGAACTGGCCGGCCTGATCCCGCCGGTGCCAGAGGCGCTCAATGGCGTGAAGCTGCGCGTCGAATACATCTCGATCATGGCGCAGGCGCAGAAGATGGTCGGGGTTGTCCAGCAGGACAGGTTCATGCAGACCATGCTGGGCCTGCAGCCGGTGTTCAACGGCGTGAGCATGAAGGTGAAGATCAACGACGTCGTCGACACCTATGCCGACATGCTGGGCATCGACCCGAGCCTGGTGCGCACGAACGAAGAGGCCGACGCCCTGGCCGCGGAAGCCGCGAAGGCCATGCAGGCGCAGCAGGAGGCCGACGTGATGAAGACCCAGGCGCAGGCCATCCAAGCTGCCGGCACGACGCCGATGGACGGGGGCGAGACCGCGCTGACCCGCGTGGCTGATGCTTCGCAGGCGGTGATGTAGTGGCCGACCAGGACGCCGGCGCCACCGTTCGGAATGCTGCGGCACCGCGGCAGGTGAAGCGTGCAGGCCGGCTCGAGAAGGAACGCCGCGAGAAGGAACTGGCCGACGTGCGGGTCGTGTGCGACACCGAAGAGGGCCGGCGGTTCATTTTCCGGCTGATGGGACACTGCAAGGTGTTCGAGAGCGTTTACGGTGTCGACCTGGCTTACCAGGCCGGCAAGCAGGACGTCGGCCACTACCTCATGGCGGAAGTGAACGACGCGAACGATGAACTGCTGTTCCGCATGATGCGGGAAGCGAAGACGGCCAAGCAGCGCGAGGATGCGGCGAACGACGCCATCAACGCCTCGAGCGAAGCCCAGGAGTAGACAGTGCCGACACCTGAAGAAGTAGCAGCAGCAAAAGTTACGAGCGATGCCGTGGCGGCAGCAGCAGCCGCGGCGAAGACCACCAGTGATGCGGCAGCAGCGGCTGCAGCAGCGGCAGGCACGAAGGCAGAGGGTGGCGAGGCCACCAAGGACGCCAACGCGCAGGCAGGCGAGACGCCCGAACAGAAGACGGCCAGAGAGACGGCAGCAGCCAAGGCGGCAGCTGACGCAGCGAAGCCGAAAGCACCCGAGAAGTATGAACTGAAGCTGCCCGAGGGGGCGGTGATCAACGCCAGGGACGTGGCGATGATCGAGACCTTGGCGCGAGAGGCCGACCTGGACAACGTGACGGCGCAGCAGTTGCTCGAGCAACACGCTGAAGTCACGGGAAAGCAGGCCGCAACCTTCATCGCGGAGTTGACCGCAGACAAGAAATACGGTGGAGAGAAGCTGGCCGAGACCCAGCAGCTTGCCAACGCAGTGCTTGACCGCGTGAGACCAGCCGGCACGCCGCAGGGCGATGCCTTCCGAGCGTTCATCAATCGTGGTGGTGTCAACAACAGCCTCGAGGTGGCCTCGTTCCTGGCCGACCTGGGGCGCATGACGCTGGAAGACGGGCAGGTCATGGGGTCAGCGGCGAAGCCGGATGCCAAAGCAGAAGACGTGCTGTATCCGAACACGCCGGCCTACCTCAAGGATCTGTAGGTCGACCGGGTCAGTTCAAATTGGAGAGAGTCACATGCGTTACTTGTTTGCCGTTGTCACCCTGATGCTCTGCGCGATCTTCACGGTCGACGTCGGAGCGGTCAGCCAGTTGGGCCATCAGGCACTGGCTTCCCCTACGTTCGCTGCCGATGCGGTCAAGCTCCTCGCAACCCTGGGCGGTCTTGCCGTCTTCGGTACGGTGCTTGGCGCTAATTCCCTCACGCTGGCCGACCACGCGAAGCGCACCGACCCGAGCGGTGGTATCTCGAAGATCGTCGAGATGCTGTCGCAGAGTAATCCGTTGCTCGAGGACATGGTGTGGCGCGAAGGTAACCTGCCCACTGGTCACCGCACCACGGTTCGCACCGGTCTGCCGACTGTCGCGTGGCGCCTCATCAACGCCGGCGTAACGCCCAGCAAGTCGCACACCGCGCAGATCGACGAACAGGCCGGCATTCTCGAGGCGTGGTCGGAAGTCGACGTCGACCTGGCCATCCTGAACGGCAACGTCAACGCCCTGCGCATGAGCGAGGCGCGTGCGTTCATCGAAGCGATGAACCAGGAGATGGTGCAGACCCTCTTCTACGGCAACGGTGGCCTGGCGCCCGAAGAGTTCACCGGCCTCTCGGTGCGCTACTCGAGCCTCTCGGCTGGCAACGCGACCAACATCATCGACGCCAGCGGCACCGGCTCCGACAACGCGTCGATCTGGCTCGTTGCATGGGACGAAGAGACGATCAGCGGCATCTTCCCCAAGGGCAGCAAGGCTGGCCTGCAGCACAACGACTACGGTGAAGTCACCGTGGAAGTCACCGCCGGCGTGGCGGGGCAGCGTATGCGTGCGCTGCAGGAGCGGTGGCAGTGGAAGGCCGGCATCGCGCTGAAGGACTGGCGCTACGTCGTGCGCATCTGCAACATCGACATCAGCGACCTGGGCGGCGGTTCGCCGACCGACCTGATCGACCACATGGAGAAGGCGATCGAGATGCTGCCCAACGAATTGGGCCGGCCCGTGTTCTACATGAACCGGACGGTGGCGCGGTTCCTGCGCAAGCAGGAGCGTGCTGACGTGTCGACCGGTGGCGGTCTCACCTACGAGAACGTCGCAGGCAAGCGTGTGATGGACTTCAGCGGCATCCCGGTGCGCCGGGTCGACGCGCTGCTCAATTCGGAAGCGCGGGTCGTCTAGGCCGGCATTGCCGGCTTCGACCTCGAGTTCAGCAACCCGTTTCTTTCAAGGAGTAGACGCTTATGTATCTCGACGCTCTTCTGCTGGTCTCCAACGCGCAGGCGTTCGGTGCCGCGGCAGTTTCCACTAACTCGATCGACTTGGGCAACGTCACGCCCAAGCGCCAGATCGGCACCGGCGAACCGATGGGCTTCGGCTTCGCCGTCACGACCGCCGGCACCGTTGCCGCCTCGCTGATCGAAATCATCAGCGCGACCGACACCGCGCTGACGACCAGCATCGTCGTTCACGCCTCGCGGAGCATCGCGCTGGCTGACACCACCATCGGGTCGCTGCACTTCGTGCCGTTGCCCCCTGGCACTCCCACCCAGCGGTATCTGGGCATCCGCGTGACGACCGCTGGCGGCACCATCAGCGGCACCGCGTGGCTCACGTCGGCTGCGCTCTTCTCGATCGCGCCGATCCACTACGCACGCAACTACTCGATCTAGTAGTTCGGGCATTCACCGGTGGCCGGCCTGGGGCATGTGTCCTGGGCCGGCTTCACCCGCTTAGAGGGAGAAGAGCATGGCGAAGAAGACAGCTGCAACACCGCCCGTCGCGAAGACTGCACCCAAGCCGAAGCCTGCACCGCCGGCGCCGAGCGCGTCAGCCGCAGCCAAGGTCGAGAAGGAACTGCAGGCCGAACAGCAGGCGCTCGACGCCAAGCGTGGCAAGGGCGCGAAGATCCGCGTGAAGGCCACGAAGATGGGGTATCTCGACGACATGCGCCGGCGCGAGGGTGACGTGTTCGACATTTACCCGAACCAGTGGAGCGAGAAGTGGATGGAGATCGTCGACGGTGAGACGCCGAAGAAGGTCACCAGCGCCCCGGCTGCACTGAAGGCGCACCACGACGAACTGTTGAAGGGTCGCCTGGTTGGCAAGTCGACCGGCGACACCGACGTGCTGGGCTAGAAGCGGAATCGATCCGGCGTTCACGGTTTATGAATCGTGAACGCCGACCTGTCGGGGAGTGGTAAATGGCGAAACGGCAATTCCTGCAATACGAGATTTACCTCACCGACAGAGCCGCAGTTGATGCGGCCAACGCTGCACATCCGACCGGCCTGTTCATGGCCCCGGAGACGGCGGCGACCACCTACAGCGCCCCCATTCAGGAATACACGGTCGGCTCCTTCTCGGCGCCCTGCACGCGCTCGTCGTGGTTCTGGTCAGGCTTTGAGGCCAACCGGCCTCGAGACGTCCTGAGCTTCGTGCGCAAGAGCGGTGGCTGGTTCGGCATCCACGCGCTGTTCGGTGACACCACGGTCTTCTATTGGGTTGGCACGTTCTACTACATGGCCCCGGTGGCCGGCGAGATCGAAGGGGAGCCGGTCGAAGCGGTCAACCTGGCGACGACGTCATTCTTGGTTGGGTTCGAGCGCCCACCAAACGGCGAAGGCGGCGACCACCGCAACGCTTCGCGAGAAGCCTCTCGGCATGTCGACGGGTTCGGCATGGCGCTGCGCGGAGACGCCAGCACGCAAAGCTCAGACTTCTTCACGAACGTCTACGGTGCTGCCGCCAGGAAAGCGTCGTGGGAGCGGTTCTATATTCGGCCCCGTGCGGTGCCGACAGTGGCCTCGTCGTGCCGCTTGTGGTCGTGCCGCAGTTCCGTGTCAGGGCTGGCCGGCATCACGATCACGATCAACACTACGAATCAGCTAACCGTCTACAACCAGGACGCCGGCGGCACTGGCACATTGCTTGGCACAACGGAAGCCCTCGAGGTTGGCACTTGGTATAAGGTCGACCTGCTGTTCTCGTTCGCCACGGGCGGCAGCGGAGCCGGGTCGAAGTTTTATTTGTATCTGAACGGCGTCCTGAAGCTCACCTTCTTGACGCTCTCAGGTGGGCTGGGCGAGAACGCGAACCACGGTCGAACGATCCTTGGGCCTGACGGCTTCGCCCACAGCCACGAAGTCGACCTCGACGACTGGACGTGCAAGACCTGGCCGAACACCGATTCCGGTGGTCGCTTCACCGGTCTGGACTGGCTGAACGGGACAAAGATTTTGTCAGTGGGCGCCTCTGGGTTCGGGCCGGGGCATGGCACCTATGTGGGTGACTTCCGCACGACGCTGGATAGCGTCTACGCCGGCGGTTCCGAAGTTCTCGGCACGGGCGTGTCGATCACCAGCGCCGTGGCGTCAGACGTGGCCGAGATCGCTCTCGATATTACGACCATGAACGCGAACCCCGGTTCGCTGGGCTTGGTGTCGATGCTAGTGGCCCAAGTGTCGAAGGGGCCGAACGGCGGCGTGTTGGGCTATCAGGTCAACGGTGGCACCCTGACGCTGTCGAGCATCACCGAGAACACCAGCAGCTACACCGCCTTCAATAAGCTGTACAACCCCACGCCTGCGCCAGCACCAGTCCCGATCACGTCCATCATTCTTCGCTACGTGAAGGCCGCGTCCGTTTCAAGCAGTCAGATTCTCACGATGGGCGCGGTGGTCGAATTGGTCGGCGTGTTCGGCGCCGAGGACGTGACGGTCGAAGACGTCGGCAACCCGCTGCCGGTGCCGGCGCGAAACGGCATCCACAATTCACCCTACCCGTCGTCGCCGTGGGCGCATCTCGGCACGCGCCACCAGTCGCCCTACATCATCCACTCCGGCACTTATGTCGGCAACGGCACGGGGCAAGACCTCGTCTTCCGCTGCCCGGTGAATTGGATCTGGATTCGCGCCGTGGGTGCTGGTGGGTTCTCTATGTTCCGCCACACGGGGATGGAGTCGAACAAGGTCAGGTTCTTCCAGGGTATACGAACCGACGCAATCGTCGATATGTGCATCGACCCGACGTTCGTCGGCGCTGGCACCGAGGACGCCCAAGAGCAGCGCACGTTGGTGCGAATCGCCACGTCTGAGGCATCAGCGAACGCACTCGGCACGACCTACCAATACGTGGCGGTGCAAGACCCCGGTAGCCGGTTCATGCTGAACAGCAGTTCCAAGCACCCGTCTGCGCTGGCGTCGGCGGCGAACGCGCTCCACGACCCACGCTTCTTGCCGCTGGTCGCATTCATCACCGCCGAGAGTTACTCGGTCGACCAGTCCAGCACGCCCTACATTGTCTACAAGGGGCAAAGCCACGGCGCCCTGGAATGGCAGAGCCTCACTGGCTCGGCTCCGACCAATAACACGCTGTCCTTCACACAAGGGTTCGTGAACACGCTGCCAGCCGCGCACCAGAGCGCGGCGAACGGCGGCATGGTGGGTTTCAACTGCTGGCGCAAGGACGACGGCTCTGGTGATGCCGGCTTGCCGAAGGTCGTGCAGCTTGGCAGCTACACCGGCAACGGCACCGCCTCGCGCACGATCTCGTTCCCGATCCCGGCTGGTGTGCGCCCGTTGTGGGCGATCGTGCAGCCGCGCAACGCCGCCAGCATCTATCGCGACCCAAGCCACACCGGCACGACCAGCACCCTCTGTCCTTCGTCGAATAATGCCTCGACTGGCATCATCGCTGGCGGCATCGACTCGTTCGACGTCGGCCTTGTGCTGAACGCCAACGGCATCACCTACGAGTTCTTCGTGCTGCCAGGTTCGGCCACGGCTGGTAACGGTGGCTGGTCTGTCAACGGCGAGTTCGCGCCGGTCGAGCCTGACTCGCCGCCTGGATACTGCGAAGACCCAGAGGCGTCAAACTTCGGGGAGTATGGCGTCTGCACCTACGACCCCGATCCCGAGCCGCCGGTCGAAGACCCTGATCCCGATCCAGGGCCAGACGATGGCGACGACTGCGAGGCCGGCGAGGTGTGCGTCACCGCCACGACCAAGCAGGTCAACCTGGCGTTGCTCGAGCTTGGCGTCAACAAGCTGCTGACCAACTACTGCACGCAGGAGACCCGCGAGGCGGTGATCATGCAGGCACTCTACGAGTCGTGCGTGAAGCACACGTTGGTCGCCTACCCGTGGCCCTTCGCGACGAAGTATGCGACGTTGGGCCTGACGGAGACGCAGCCGACGCACTCCGACTGGACTTACGCGTGCCGCATCCCGTCCGACTGCGTGTTCCCCCGCCGGCTGGTGGTGAACCGCGGCACCGCGGCTGACCCGACCCCGCCACCGTTCGGCCTCTCGAGCGATGCGTCGGGCGGCATCCTGCTGACCAACCAGGCTTCACCTGTCCTGGAATACACCTGCCGACCGAACTGCGTGGCCTACAACGGCGACGACCTGTTCCTCGAGGCGCTGAAGTGGCGACTGGCCGCAGCCGCCGCGCCGGCGCTGACGCGCGTGGCGAACGAAGCCGAACGCTGCATGAAGATGTTTGAGATCCTCATCCAGAAGGCCGAGGCGACCATCAAGCCGGGAGTGCCTGGTCTGCGCCCGTCTGCCGACCCGAACGACCCTGACACCACGGCAGCGGCCATCGCCGCCAACATCCAGGTGATCAACCGTGGCCTGATCCGCATCGGTGCGAAGACCATCACGAACCTAACCACCGAGCAGAGTCGAGAGGCCATCGCGGCGAAGCTGGTCTTCGAAGACGAACTGCGGTCGTGCTTGCGCGACTACCCCTGGTCGTTCGCGACCCGCTACGACGAAGCCCCGACGTTGGTCGGTGGCACGTCCACGGATCCGGTGAACCCTGACTGGCAGTATTCGTATCGACTGCCCACCGACATGGTGACCGTGCGGCGGCTGGTGACGGAAGGCACGGGCCGGTCGTTCGAAGCCGAGCCGACGACATGGCGCTTGGGCAGCGATGCCACCGGGCCCCTGCTGTTCACGGGCGAAGACGAGCCACTGGTCGAATACACGGCCAGGGTCGACAACGCCATGGTGTTCGCGGACAGCGTGTTCCGAGACGCCCTGTCCTGGCGCATCGCCGCCTCGCTGGCGCCGACGCTGGCCCAGGTGAACCCTCACGCGCCCGACCAGCACGGTCGTGGCCCTGCGACCCCGCAAGACCCGACAGCGCGGCAGGGACGCGCCTACAACGAGTCAGCCCAGCGCAAGCAGGTCGCGCAGTGGGCCTGGGCCATGTATCTCCAGGCGCTGCGGCAGGCCAAGGTGGGCGACGGCAACGAGCAACAGCAGGAGCCACACGGTGATGCCGAGTGGATCAGGGGGCGTGAATGATCTACCCCGGCAGCGTCATCCAGCGCGGGTTCTCTGGCGGTGAACTCGCGCCGGTTCTTCACGCTCGAGCAGACCATGAGAAATACACATCGGGTCTGGCGATGTGTAAGAACTTCATGGTGCTGCGGCACGGGGCGGTCGCGAACCGTCCAGGCTTCCGCTTTGTTGCTGAGTGCAAGACGACCGACGCTAACGTGCGACTACTGCGCTATGTGAGCGAGACGCAAAACGAGTCGATGCTGCTCGAGGCCGGCGCGAACTATATCCGGTTCTACAAGAACGGTGCGCGGGTGCTGGTGGCCGGTGTCGCTGCCTACAGTGGCGCGACACCCTACGTCCCAGGCGACCTCGTCTCAAGCGGTGGTGTGAACTACTACTGCATCGACGACACCACCGGCAACGCGCCTCCGAACGCGCTGTTCTGGTATCCGCTCGAGGACGACATCTTCGAAATCCCGACCACCTACACCACGGCGGGCCTGTTCAATTGGACGCAGAGCGGCAACGTGATTGTGTTGACGCACCGGTTGCACGACCCGCGCGAGCTCATTTGCCTTGGCGAGACGACGTGGGTGCTGCGCCTGGCCGACACCGTGCCTGACATCTCCGAGCCGCTGGGGCTGGCATTGGCGCCAGTGGCCGGCGCACAAATCTACGCCTACATGGTGACGGCTTCGCATGTCGACACGGGCGAGGAGAGCCTCCCGTCGCTGCCGGTGGTCGACGTCGCCATCGCAGCGCCGACGGTGGCGGTGCCTCACGCGCTGACCTGGACCGCCCACGCGGACGCAGGGTTCTACAACGTCTACTGCGACCCGACCGGCAACGGCGTCTTCGGCTTCGTCGGAACCGCGGCGTCGAACCTGTTCAACAACCCAGGCAACATTCCCGACTTCGCGGTGACGCCACCGATCGACCGCACACCGTTCGTCAGCGCCGAGACACGTCCGCATGTCTGCGCCCACTACCAGCAGCGCCGGTTCTACGCCAATAGCATCGCCGCGCCGGAGGGTATCGAAGCCTCGCGCATCGGGTTCCCGAATAACTTCGGGCGCAGTTCCCCGCTGCAGGACGACGACGGTCTGACGTTCCGCATGGTGGGTCTGGCGAACCACCCCGTGCAGCACATGATCGGGCTGAAGCAGTTGATCGTGTTGACCGACGCCGGCGGCTGGTCGGTGGGTGAACCCAAGGTGCCGCTGACGCCGTCGAACATTCCCGCCGACCAGGAGATTTACGTCGGCGCGGCCCCGGACATCGCGCCCATCGTCGCTGGCAATTCGCTGATCTACCTGCAGTCGCGCGGGTCAATCATCCGCGACGTGCGCTTCGACATCCAGGTCGATGGCCTGGGCGGTCGTGACCTGACCCTCTACGCTTCGCACCTGTTCGACGGCCACGTCATCGACCGCATGGACTACTCGCTGACGCCGCACTCGATCATCTGGTGTGTGCGTGACGACGGCACCCTGCTGGGCATGACCTACGTGCGCGAGGAGGAAGTGTTCGGCTGGCACCAGCACACCACGCAGGGGAACTTCGAACAGGTCTGCACGATCCCAGAAGGACGCGAGGATGTGCTGTATGCCGTGGTGCAGCGCACGATCGACGGCAACAACGTGCGCTACATCGAGCGCATGGAGTCGCGCGACCTGGACCCCGACGAGTTCAACGAGACGTGCTTCTTCGTCGACAGCGGCCTGAGCTATAACGGGTCGCCGGCTACGGTGTTCAGCGGCCTGGATCATCTCGAGGGTGAGTCGGTCGCGGTGGTGGCTGAAGGCGTCGACCTGGGCCAGTTCACGGTGGCCGGTGGCAGCGTGACGATCCCGACCGCTTCCGGCGACGTCCACATCGGCCTGCGGTTCCCGACCACGGAGATCGAGACGCTCGACCTGGATGCCCCTGGCACGGACATCCGCGACCGCTACAAGCGTGTCGGCGCCGTGACGTTGCTGGTCGACAAGTCATCGCGTGGGTTCTCGATCGGCCAAGACCGCGACAGCCTGACGCCCTACGAGCAGAGTTCGTTCGACTCCGAGGACGACACCTTCACGGGTCAGATCGAAGTCACGCTCGAGTCGACGTTTGAGAAACCTGGCCGCGTGGTCGTGCGGCAGGACAGCGCGTTGCCGATCTGCATCCTGGGCCTGCTGCCCAATGTCGCGGTTGGCGGATAGAATGAGGCACACATCATGGCCGTAGGCACCGCAATGCTCGTCATGGCAATCGCCAGCACCGCCGTCTCCACCTACGGTGCGATCAAGCAGGGGAACGCTGCGAAGAAGGCCGGCGAGAAACAGCAGGAGGCGGCTGAGAGCATGGCCGACCTCTCGGACTTCAACGCCGCGGTGGCCGACGTGCAAGCGCAGGATGCGCTCGACCGTGGTGCTGAAGACGAGTCCAGGTTCCGAATGCAGGTTCGCGGTGCCGTGGGTGCTCAACGCGCCGGCTTCGCCGCGATGAATGTCGACGTCGGCTACGGGTCGGCGCTCGACGTGCAGCAGGACGCGGCCACCCTGGGCGAGCTCGACGCGCTGACCATCCGCAGCAACGCACAACGCGAGGCGTGGGGCTACAAGGTTGCGGCCTACGACTACCGCAAGCGTGGTGAAGTGCAGCGCGAGGAAGGCGTCATGCTGGCCGAGTCGGGTCGAGCAGGGCAGACCGCCGCGCGTATCGGCGCCGTCAGCAACGTGATCGGCGTCACCGGTTCGCTGATGCAGCAACGCTACGGGTTCGGCTCTAGTCGCACCACCAACACGCCCACCACCACGGGGAACCCCTAATGCCCGTCGCACGACAGCAGCGTCAGGTCGGCACCGCGGCCCTTCCAGGTGCGAGACTCACTGCGGCTAAGACCGCCACCTCGACCGGCGCTGGGTTGGCGCAGGCAGAGGGCGAAGTCGGCCAGGCCATCGAGCGCCTGGGTGCGGTCGGCACCGCGCTGGGCGTCAGCACCTACGGGCGCGTGATGGAAGAGGAGCGGCAACGCGCCGACAACATCGCGCTGCTGAAGGCCGACAACAAAATCTCGGAGTGGAAGAACAACCGGCTGTTCAACACCGTCGATGGCGCCTTCACAAAAAAGGGCGCGGACGCGATGGGTCTACCCGAACAGGTGAACGACGAGTTCATCGCGCTGACGAGCGAACTCGAGAAGGACATGAACGACCGGCAACGCGCGAGGTTCGCGGCGGTGCGGTCACAGCACGGCACCGGCCTGGACTTGACGTTGCGCCGGTATCAGTTGGAAGAGACGAACCGCTACGAGGCCGACGAGCTTGAGGCGAAGATCAAGAACTCGTTGTCGAGCGGCTGGTCGAACGCGCAAGACCCGAAGCAGGTAGGCATCGACCTGGAGGCCGGGACGAATGCCATCAAGCTGCACATGAAGCAGATGGGCGCAGGGCCGAAGACCATCGAGCAGAAGACGCTCGAGTTTTCTTCAGCGATGCACAGCGGCGTGATCGAACGGTTGGTCAACAGCGGCCAGGACATGAAGGCGTCGGCCTACTTCGACGAGGTCAAAGGCACGGGGCAACTGACCGGCAAGGCGCTGGGCGACATCGAGAAGGCACTCGAGACGGGTTCGCTGCGCGGCGAGTCCCAGCGCAAGGCCGACGAGATCACGGCGACCGGCAAGAGTTACGACGAGATGATTGCCGAGGTGAAGAAGATCAAGGATCCCAAACTGCAGGACGCCACCAGGGAGCGCGTCGAACACTTCGACACCAAGCGCGACCAGCAGAAGCGGGAAGCCGAAGAGGTTATCGTCAAGAACGCTTACACCATCGTCGAGCGCACGAAGGACTGGCGCAGTGTGCCGGTCAGTGAATGGCAGAAGATGTCGCCGGCGTCCAGGTCGATGCTGCGCTCGGTGTCGGAGCACCTGACTGAAGGGGTGCCGGTGAAGACGGTGCCGTCGACCTACTACACCCTGACGCAGGAAGCGGTCGACGACCCCGACAAGTTCATCAAGCGCAACATCCTCGAGTCAGCCGGTCGGCTCAGCCCCAGCGACCTGGAGCAGATGATGAACCTGCAGATGCAGATCAAAAGCTCCGGCAAGGCCGCAGCCGCGGCGCAGGCGGCGAAGACCCTCAACGGTCTGCGAACGAACTCGGAGATATGGAACGGCGTGTTGTTCGACTCCGGCCTGGACAAGGACAGCGACGAGGCCCACGAACTGCACAAGGAACTCGACCGTCGCATCGACGCCCTACAGGACGCGAAGAAGGGGCAGGCCACCAACACCGAAATGCAGGAGGTGGCCGACAGCCTGGTCGGCAACATCGTGCTGCAGCCGGGATCCTGGTCGAACATCATTCCAGGTGGCGCACCGTTCTACGACGTCACCAAACCGATGCGGAGCGTGACGGTGGCCGACATCCCACCGAACGAGCGGAGCGCGACGATCAACCGACTGAAGCAGAGCGGCATCCCAATCACCGACGATTCAATCTTCACGCATTGGGTAAAGGCGAAACGCGCAATGGGACAGGTGAAAAAGTGACGCCGTTCGACGAGGCACTCGACGATGTGATCGACGAACAACAGGCACCTGTCGCCCAGGTCGCGCCGGATGTCGACCCTGCCTTCTCGGCGGCACTCGACACCACGGTGAAGCAGTCGACGTCCGACTCGACGGCGAAGCTGCGCGAGTCGACCAAGCAAGCCGAGCAGATGGCCCCTGACCGTGCGGCGAACGTCTACCGGATGTCGAAGCAGTTGGGCATCTCGCCAGAGAGCGTCAATCGCAACTACGACCGCTACGCCAAGAGCCTCGCGCGTGACGAGAAACCCCTAGCCGAGATTCAGGCATCGTCGCCGCACCTGGCCGAGTGGCTGCAGGAACCGGCTCACGCCGCTGTGTCGCAGGACGACCTTGAGAACCTTGGCACCCTGGAGTGGTTGCTGACGGGGCCGCAACGCGCGATGACGAAGGGCATCTTCCAGATCGAGGTGTCGCGCCTTCGCACGAAGTCGATGTTTGGCGAGCTCACCCAGCGTGAGCAAGACCAGTTGACGGCGGCGAAGAACCTGATGACCGAGCACGAACGCGACGGCTCAGGCGATTCATGGTTCCGTCGCGCGGTGGCCGGCACGGCAGGGCAGATCCCGAACCTGATCGCCACCATCCCGGCTGGCCTGCAGCGTTCGGCCTACACCATTCCAGGTGCGGTGGGCGTTGGGCTTGGCGCGGCGGCAGTCATGGGAACGGCACCGCTGTCGATCCCCGCCTTGATGGGCGCTGGCCTGACGGCTGGGATGATGAGCACGGGCGCCGAGTTCGGGTTCCAATTGGAAGCCGGTCTGGCCTACGACGAGTTCCTGGCCTTCAAGGACGAGTTCGGCCAACCGATCGCACCCGAAGCCGCCAAGGCCGGAGCGGTCGTGGCAGGGGCGCTGAACGCTGGTTTGGAGATGGTCGGCCTAGGGTTCCTGGCCCGACAGTTCCCCGGCATCGAGAAGCTGACCGGCATGGCTGGCCGGAATGCCGTCAGAGCGGCCCTGCGAGTGCCTACAGTGCGTTCGGCGCTGGTCGAGGCGGGGAAGATGTTCGGCCAGACGCTGGCCGCAGAGACGTCCGTAGAAGTCGCGCAACGGGCCTTCACGATCATGGGCGGCGAACTGTCGAAGATCGCCAGCGGCCAGGACATCGCGCCGATCACGGGTGGGCAGTTCTTTGGCGACCTGGCCGAAGAAGGCGTCGGTGCGCTCGAGGCATTCGCCTTGATGTCGCTGCCTGGACCGGTGATGGGCGCGAACATCGACGTCCGTCGCGCGAAGCTGGCATCACAGAACTCCGAGTTCTTCAGCGCCTTGGGTGGCGCGGTGAAGGCGTCGAAGACCGGTGAGCGGATGCCTGAGGCGCTGCAGACGCTGATCGAGAAGGCCACCAAGGATGGCCCCATCGAGACGGTCTACGCCCCTGTCGAGTCCTGGAAGGCTTACTGGCAAAGCAAGGGGATCGACCCCGAAGAGATGGCGACCGAGGTCACCGGCAACCCTGATGCGCTCAAGCAGGCCGAGATCACGGGCGAGCACCTCGCGATGCCGATGGCGACCTACGCCACGAAGCTGGCCGGCACCGAGCACAACGCCGCGCTGTCGCAGGAACTGAAGCTGGGCGACCCGAACGCGATGAACGCGCGGGAGCAGAAGCAGTTCATCGCCGACCAGAAGGCCGAAGCCGCGGCAGCAGCGGATGCCGCCGACCCAAACAAGCCGGTGCTCGATGCGGTGCGAACCGAAGTGGAGCAGCAACTGCAGACGGCCATCACGGCGTCGGGCCTGAAACTGCCAGCCGACTTCGCGTCGACCAACGCCGAGGTGTGGCAGGAAATGCTCACGACGATGGCCGCGAACGAGGGCATCGATCCGGTCGAGTTCCTGCGTGAGCACCTGAGCGGCATTGCTGGCCCCCTGGAGACGGACGAGTCTGCGCTGGCCGAAGGCGACACCATGTCGCAGTCGGCGCCGACGGAGTTGCAGGGCGAGAAGTGGGAAAAGGCCAAGGCGCTCTACGCCGAATGGGGTGGGCTGGAAGAGCGGCACGGCGTTAGGATGGCGACCGCGCTGAAGAAGGCCGGGATCAAGTTGCCGTCGCGCAGTGGCGCCGAACGCGCAGCCGCGCACAAGCTGGTCGAGCAGGCGCTGAACCTCGCCCACGCGCCGGCTGGGCCGACCGAGGGGCCGTTCGCTCAGCAGGCACGGCGGCAAGCGGTCGAAGAGAAACTCGACGCGAACGACGCGAGAGCACAGGCGCTGGCGCTCGATATGACGCCAACGTGGACGCCGGAGAGCGGGACAGTCCCACAGCAGAACATTCCAGCACCGCGGCCTGGAGAGGTGTGGTTTCACGGTGGCCCTGTTGGTAGTCTCGACAACGCCGTCGCGCGGCCACTGTTCCTAACGCGCGACAAGGGTGGTGCTGAATGGTTCGTGACGAACCGAGGCGACCGCGAGAACGTGCTGCAGTCGACGCCGGTTCATGTCGAGAACCCAGCGAGGATGAGGGACTTGATGGCGGCGGTGGCCGACGTCGGTGCCACAGAAGCGGACATCAGCGAGAACAGCAGTTACGACGGCACGAACGACATCGACTACGTCTACGTGCCTGCGGTGCGCGAGGCGTTGCTGGCGAGAGGGTTCGACTCCCTGCTGGCGTCCGATGTGCTCGAGAACGGCAGCATCGAGATCCTGGTGCCGCTGACGGGAGACTACGCTGCGCCCAAGGGCGAGTCTGAGTTCTTCCAGACGAAACAGGAAGAGGAAGACGAGGCCGCAGGCATCACGCGGTCGAACCTGAACGTCGCGCCGGCGCAGACGGTGAATGGGCGACTCCGCTTGTCGACGCGCGTCCCATCAGGGCCGGATGCGCCGACGCAGACCGAGGTGCTCCGCACCGCGATGGACGTGGCGCTGATGGCGCCAGCGGCCAAGGGCAAGGAGTCGTTCCTGGTTCGCAGTGCGCGGTTGATCCGCAGCACCATCACGCGCCTGCCGAAGCTGGGCGGCGACACGGTGCCGCTGTTCCCGCAGTTGACCGACGACGAACGCGCGAACCTGAGCGACGAGGAACTGGTCGAGCGGTTGGTCCAGGTGATGACCGACAACCTCCGGTGGTTGTGGGACGCAGCGGCGCCGTTCGCTGACCGCGCAAAGCTCTGGTATGTCGGTGCTCACCGCATCTCGCTGAACATGGCCGACGAGTTCGGCATCTCGCCGGCGCAGGCGGCTGGCGTGTTGGCAACGCTCTCTCCGCAAATGGACTGGTTCAAGAACGTCGACCTGGCCTATCGGGTGCTGCGTATCTATCAGCGGACGTCGCGCGAGAACACCAAGTTCACGACCGCGCTGTTTAATTCCTACGCGACACGGCAGGCCGGTGGCGCTGGGTCGTCGACCCGTGGCGACAAGGCTCACGTCACGAAACAGATCGCGCAGGAGCGTAAGGACTACGAGGGCAAGACCTGGTCGGAGATGGACAATCTCGGCAAGGCCATGCTGCTGCGAACGCTCGACGAAGAGGAAGGCTTTAAGCAATATCGCATCATCACGCCGGAAGGAAACTTCGGCGACTACGTCAGGAACCAACCGAGCAAGAAGCAGTTGGCCGCTGGCCTGCCTGGAGACTACGGCGACGTCGGCTGGGGAACCTTCAAGTTCATCGGCAACGCGATATCGATCCTAGAAGACGGCAGCGTTCAGAACATTCATTTGCGTGTCGGCGGCGAACACAAGGTGCGGTCGTTCTTTAACAACATCAGCGACCCGGACTACGCCGGCGCGGTGACAATGGACACCCACGCGAACGCGGCTGCGCTACTGAAGCCCGTGTCTGGCAAATACCTCGAGGTCGAGGTGATGATGGGCAAAGGGCCGGGGTCGAACAACGTCGGCCTGCAGGGACTGAACGCTTACTTCGCTGAAGCCTACAACCGACTGGCAGAGGAGCTTGGCGTGTTGCCGCGCGAGGTGCAGTCGGTGACCTGGGAAGCCGTGCGCGGTCTGTTCCAGGACTCACAGAAAGGCGTCCCGCTGACCCGGGCGGTCGACCAGTTGTGGGCCGAGCGGTCTGCTGGTAAGCTCACCGTCGATGACTTCCACGCAAGGCTACTGGCAGCGGCGGGCGGTATCCGACCCCCTGATTGGGTTAATACTTCGAATGCGACAACCGGTGACGAAGGAGTCGTATCTCCGGGCGATGCACGGGGGGACGCTGCCGGAGTCGATCGACGCGGAGATTCAGGGAGCGGTGCCGCAGGACGTCCCGGGCGACTGGCCCTTGGGCCTGACCGGCTCCACCGAGGCGTCTGGATCCAGCGCCAAGACGGCGCCAAAGCAGCCTCGCCCGAAGCCGTAGCCGCCGAAGAGGAAGAGTTCTACCAGAGCGCGGCTGAACCCTCGCCCATCTTCTACTCGCGCCTGCTGGCTGCGGTGACCGCTACGCCGATGAAGTCGGCCACCGGACAGAAGTGGAAGGGCGTCATTCACAAGTGGGCCAAAGCTGCGCCCACGCCAACCCTGGGCAAGTCCTGGCTCGAGGGCATCAACCAAGCCGAGCTCGCCATCACCAAGGTCGACGACCTAGAGGACGGCAAGTCCTACACCAAGGACGAAGTCCTGCAGTATCTCAGCGTCCGCACGGTCACGGTGAGCCAGGTGATTCTGGGCGACCCTGTGTCGAGATCGCTGGCCGAAGCCGACGCCGAGAAGGCGATCATGGCCGACGCGCAGAAGCACTACGACGAACTGGCGCAGGAGATATTCGACAGCTTCCCGCCAGCTGACTTTGAGCCTGTCGTCAGCACGTTCGAAGAAGACGGCAAGCTGTGGTATCAGGCCCAGGTCGGCGACCAACCGATCGAAGACGAGGTCTACGACACGCTCGAGGAGGCCACCGAAGCGGCCAGGACTGAAGCCGAGCGGCGAAACGCGGCCTACGACAGCGAACGAATGGTCGACGCCAGGAACATGGTCGATTGGGGCGACGTGGTCGAGCAGGCGCGTGAGAACTACGCCGACATCAATGGTCGCGACATCGTCGTCAACGAAACGCAGTTCGATACCTACGTGACCGCTGGCGCCATCCCCGGCAGCTATCGCGAAGCGTTCGTGACCGCAGATGAAGCGTTCACGGAGCCTGTCGACCCAGAGGCGCTGCGCGAAGTGAAGGCGCGATACGACCGCGACATCGCCATCGCCACCGACACGCGCCAGGTCTACGACAAGTCGAACCTGAGAGTCGCGATGAAGGCCAGAGGCGACGGGTTTGCTGACACCGACATGGAGGTGCTGAAGGCCGAGCGCAAAGTCGCCGGTGACACATGGGAGGCCGCAGCCGAGACGGCGCGAGAGTCGTTGGCGGAATGGCAGAAGTTGGAAGACAAGTCGAAGGCGCCAACCTGGTTCGACGGCCATGATCAATACAGCGAGATCGAGCGCCCGATCGTCAGGGTTCGATTCAACGCGCGGCATGGCTACGAAGTAGGCGGTGACTCGCAACCACAGCGCGTGATGTTTCTCGAGGAAGTGCAACCGCCGAGCGCGACCGAGCAAAAGGATATGCCGGCGCTGTTCGTGAAGAACTGGCGCGAGATCGCGTTCAAGTGGGCGCTGCGCTATGCCGCCGAGAACGGGTTCGCCGCGGTCGCCTGGACCACAGGGGAGCAGCAGTCGGAACGCTACAAGCTGTCGTCTCAGGTGCGCTCGATTAACTGGTATCCACGGGGGCATGTCTACGGGGAAGCGCCGTCGACCGCGACCAAGGATGTCGTGATCCACGTCACGCGAGGCAACGCCTCGTATACGGCTGCGGTCAACAAGGACGGCGTGATCGAGTGGTCGCCTGGTCGCAACGCAGCCTGGGTCGGGGAACACCTGTCGGCGATCATCGGCAAGGACATCGCCGACCAGGTGATGGCTGGCGACAAGGGCGAGCTGACCGGCGTTGGGTTGGACGTTGGCGGTGAAGGGCTTCGTAAACTTTACAACCGCGACCTACCCAACGTGGTGAACAGCCTGCCAGCGGTTCGCAAAACGAATGGTGCGGTGGGCAGGTTCAAGCTCGGGATGCCAACCGGAAAGGTCACCGTTAGAAAGGACGACGCGACTGAGACGCGTCGATTCCGCATCTATCAGGAACACGCCACAGGCCGCTACGAGGATCACGGCACATTCAACACCAGGGAGGACGCCGACGCCGAGGTTGCGCGATTGGTAGACACGCATCGCGCCGACATGGCCGCGTTCAAGATCGGCGTGGTTAGGTTCGTAGAGCCGGCGTCGTCCTGGTCGGTGTTAGACCCGACCGGTAAGTTCCTTCAACGGTTCAACACCCTGAAGGCCGCGAGAGCGTTTGGCGAAGCGCAGCAGGCCATGCTCGATGGAGGCACCGAGGTGCCTGGTATCGCCGTCACGCCGGCGCTGGCCGAGCGTGTGCTCGGTGGTCAGACCCTCTTCCAGGGTGACGACTCTAAGCGAGGCTCGACGCGCGGCCCGTTCGGTCGGTTCGGCGGCAACCGTAAGTTCATGATCCGGTTGTTCAAGAACGCGGACTCGTCGACGTTCATGCACGAAAGCGCCCACCTGTTTCTCGAGATGCTGCAAGACCTGGAGCGCCGGCCCGAAGCGTCGGCTCGACTGAAGGCCGACATGGCGACGTTGCGCCTGTGGTTCTTCGGCCCCGGTGGTGAAGGCACGATTCAGGAGGCCCAGCACGAACAGTTCGCGCAGGCGTTTGAACTCTATCTGCTCGAGGGCAAGGCGCCGAGCATTGGGCTGCAGTCTGTGTTCACGAAGTTCCGCGCGTGGTTGCTGCGCTGGTATAAGAGCCTGTCCGCGCAAGTGAAGCTGACCGACGACGTGCGCCAGGTCTTCGACCGAATGCTGGCGACCGACGAAGCGATCGCGGCGGCAAAGGCCGAGCAGAAGTTCACGCCGATGTTCACCACGGCGGAAGCCGCCGGCATGGACGCGGCCACGTTCGCGCTCTACCAGGAACAGGTCGCCAAGGCCAGCACCGCCGCGCGTGAGACGCTCGAGGCGAAGCTGCTGCGCGAGGTGCGTCGAGCACAGTCAGCGGCCTACCGGCAGCAGAAGGACGACACGCGCGACGAGGTGAAGAAAGAGATCCATCAGCGTCCTGTGTATCAGGCGCTGGCGGCGATCCGTCGCGGCACCCAACCAGACGGCACCCCGCTGGTCGAAGGCGTCGAACCGCAGGCGCTGACCCTCTCCCGTCAAATGATTGTAGAGAGGTATGGACTCGAGCGCCTGCGCCAGCTGCCGCGAGGTATCGCCAGCGATGCAGCCGGTGGCCTGGACCCTGACGTGGTAGGGCAGATGTTCGGGTTCACTGGCGGCGACCAGTTGCTGCAGACCATCGTCGACACCCCGCCGATGGCGACGGCTATCGCCGACGAGACGAACGCCCGAATGCAGCAGCAGTTCGGCGACCTGATCCTGGACGGCAAGCTGAGCGACGAGGCCAAAGCGGCAGTTGCCAACGATGGGCGAGAAGCCATCGTCAGGGCCGAAATGAGGGCGCTGGGGCAGCTTCGACGGGTCGCGGCACCCTTTGTGGCCCAGGGACGGGAGAACGTCAGGGACGAGCAGCGGGAACGCGCCTACGAGCGGCGGTGGTTTGCCGCCGAGGCCAAGCTCAAGCTGGCCGAACAGAAGGCCGAGAGCAAGGAAGCCATCGAGGCGCTGCGGCAGGAAGTCATCGCGCTGCGGAAACGTGCGCGTGGTGGCCCGACCACCGTTCGCGCCGGCATCCCCGACGACGGGTTGCTGCGGCAGACGGCCATCGACCGGATTGGTCGGACGCGCCTGCGCGACATCAAGCCTCAGACGTTTTGGGTGGCGGCACGGCAGGCCAGCCAGAAGGCGGTCGAGCTCGCCGCGAAGCAAGACTTCGACGGGGCCATCCTGGCAAAGCAGCAGGAACTGATCAGCCTGGCACTGTTCCGCGAAGCCACGACGGCGCTGGCCGCTGCGGACGCGCGTGTGCGACAGGCCCAGCAGATGGCGACACCGGCTGCACGGTCGCGCCTGGGCAAGGCCGGTGAGTCCTACCAGGATCAGGTCGACGGCATCCTGGACCGCTACGAGTTTGCACGGGTGTCGCAGAAGGTGCTCGACCGCCGCGCGTCCCTCCGCGCGTGGGTGGCGGCAATTGAAGCCGACGGCCTGACGGTCGAACTGCCGGAGGGAATGCTCGACGACGCGCGTCGGACGCACTACCGCGAGTTGAGCTACGACGACTTCATCGCGGTGACCGACACGCTGAAACAGATCCAGCACCTGGCCGCGCTGAAGAACCGGTTACTGAAGGCAAAGAAGGCGCGTGATCTCCAGGCGGCTGCGTCCGCGCTGGTGGCGTCGATCACCGCACACGCGCAGCCACGGGCGAAGCAGACGATCGAGACGCACCTTCCCAAAGAGGAACGGCTCCGGCGCATTCACGCCATCTTCGCGGCCCACCGCAAGATGTCGTCGCTGGCGCGAGAGATGGACGGACACGCCGACGGCGGCGCCATGTTCGACGCCATCATCGTGCCGCTGAACGATGCCGCCAACACCGAGGCCGAGATGAATGCCGCGGTCACGCAGAAGCTGGGCGCGTTGGTGAACACCGCGTTCCCCGGCATCGAGAAGGCGCGGCTCTACCACGCGACGTTCCACAAGGAGATCGGCCAGCAGTTGACCCGGATGGGCCGGCTGATGATCGCGCTGAACTGGGGCAACGAGAGCAACCGCCAGCGCGTGATGGCGGGCTACGGGTGGAACGAGTCCCAGGTGCAGGCGCTGCTCGACACGCTGTCGGCCACCGACCTGGAGTTCGTGCAGGGCGTGTGGGATCTGATCAACACCTACTGGCCTGCCATTGAGGAGAAGCAGTTCCGGGTCACGGGCGTCAAGCCGGTGAAGGTGGACGCGGTGGGCTTCACCGCGAAGAACGGCCAGGTCACGGGCGGCTATTTCCCGCTGAAGTATGACGGGCGCCAGTCGCCTGCCGCGCAGAAGTTTATCGACGTCGAGAAGGCTCGGCTCGAGTTGGCCGGCGAATACGTCAGCAGCACGACCCGTCGCGGCCACACCGAAGGTCGCGTCGAGAAGACCGGCCCCGAGTTCAAGGTGCGCCTGGACTTCGGCGTCATCTTCGAACACATCGCCCAGGTGATCCATGACCTGTCGCACCACGAAACGCTGATCGACGTGAACCGTCTGCTCGGTCACCCCGACGTGCAGAAGGCCATCTTCGACCACTACGGCGACATCGTCTACCGGCAGTTCAAGGAGGGTGTGACGGCGGTGGCGGTCGGCCAGCCTGCGGTGGCGGAACACGAAAAGATGTTCAACCACATGCGCGTCGGCACGACGGTGGCGCTGCTGGCCTGGAACCTGACGACGGTGGTGATGCAGCCGCTGGGCCTGACGCAGTCGATGTCGCGCGTCGGCATCAAGTGGGTCGGCCTTGGGTTGGGCCGGTGGATCACCGACGCCGCGCGACTCGAGAACACCGTCGCGTGGATCAACGACCGCAGTTCCTTTATGAAGCTGCGCGGCCAGACACAGCAGCGCGAGATCAACGAGATCAGAAACCAGATCGGCGTCGAGACGGGCAAGCTGACCGGATGGGTGGAAGAGGCACTGCGGACGACGACGTTCGACCTGGTCACGAAGCAGGGCATCGCCGACAGCTACTTCTACTTGATTCAGCAGACGCAGCGCATCGCGGACGTGCCGACCTGGATTGGGCAATACGAGAAGTCGATGGCCGCTGGGGAAACCGAGGAACGCGCCATCGAGCAGGCCGACCAGGCGGTGCGTGACGCGCAGGGCAGCGGACAGATCCACGACCTCGCGGCGGTGCAGCGCGGGACGCCGGCGTTCAAGTTGTGGACGAACTTCTATTCGTTCTTCAGCACCACCTACAACCAGAGCGCCGAAGCCATCAGCCGCACACGCGGCAAGCTGGGCAAGCCGGGACACGTCGGTCGGTTGGCCGTCGACTACCTGCTGCTCTACACCGTGCCAGCCAGCGTGGGCTTCGTGCTGCGCGAGTTTATTCGTGGAGGCAAGGACGACGACGACGAGAGCTTCCTGCTTGAGCTCGCCAAGCAGAACCTGTCCTACATGACGGGAACGATGATCGGGCTGCGCGAGTTGTCGGGCGCCATCCAGGGCTACTACGGTTACGAGGGGCCAGCCGGTGCGCGTGGCTGGGCTACGGCATCGAAGTTGCTCAAGCAGGTTGGGCAAGGGGAATTGGATGCTTCTTTCTGGAAATCGCTGAACGATGCCGCTGGCATCTACTTCCACTATCCATCAGGTCAGGTTAGACGCACGATCGAGGGCATCGCCGCTCTGGTCGAAGGACGCACCAAGAACCCCGGCGTGTTGGTCACAGGGCCACCACCCGAATAGGAAACGCAGATGCCACCACTGGATATTTCCATGGACGAATTTGATCGACTTCGTTCGCGCGTTCACGCCAACAGCGATGACATCAATAACCTGAAGATCGCGGTGGCCGCAGTGACTACCAAAGCGGAGGTGCTCGAGAAGGCGGTCGAGGCTATCCGAGAGAACACCGCCAGCAGCACCGAGCTTGCTGCCGCGGTGACGTTGCTGACGTTGAAACTCGAGCACGTCCACGAAGACCTGGCCGTGATCAAGAAGGCCATCTACTGGTCGGTCGGGTTGATCCTCTGCGCGGTCGGCGGTGCCATCCTGGCCGGAGTGCTGCGTTCGTGAAGATGTTCGACCACGCGGTGCGGTTCGTAATCCCTGCGGCCTACAGCCTGCTGCCGCCGAAGATGAACTCGCCAGAGGCGACGGCGATGCTGCTGGCGATTGGTCTGCAGGAGTCGGAGTTCGTCGCGCGGAAGCAGCGAGGTGGTGGGCCGGCGCGTGGGTTCTGGCAGTTCGAACGCGGTGGTGGGGTGAAGGGCGTGTGCCAGCACCGCGACACGCGCGACCTGTTGGCCGAGGCGCTGACGGTGATGCGCTACGGCCACATCATCGGGAACCTGCCGGAGTTGCACTACGCCATTGAAGACAACGACGTGGTCGCCTGCGTCTTCGCGCGGTTGCTGCTGTTCACGTTGCCCTGGCCGTTACCAACGCGGGGTGAACACGACAAGGCGTGGCTGCAATACACCGAGGCGTGGCGTCCAGGCAAACCGCACCGCGACACCTGGGACGGGAACTTCGACACCGGTTGGGCGAGGACGATCATCGACTAAACTTCAGCAGGAGAAAACCATGGAGCAAGCGACACTCGACCGTCACGCATACATCCTGAAAGCCAACCCCGGCGAGTCATCCTCGCAGATGTGGGCACGGGCTGCGGAGTTCACCCAGCGTTGCTGCTACGACGAGCGCGGCAACTACGTCCTGATCAAGAAGAGCGGCGGCACCTACTGTGCCGGCCCCGGTGGCGTCGGCATGGACTGCGACAAGGTGATCGACCGTCGCGACATGAAGATTTACGACCTGGTTCGCAGCGCCGGTTCGACTGCCGCGGTTGCCATCTTTGAGTTCACCGGTCACGTTGCGACGTCGACCGCCGACTTCCTCGAGCCGGTGCCATACGCTGGCGCAGGCCAACCGAACCCACCGCAGCCGCCGTCGGGCATCATCGAGCAGGGCGAGTTCTACCGCCGCTTCGGCGAGATGAATGCGTTCTACGCTTCACAGGCCGGTCTGCAGCGTCCTGGTGGAATGGTCATCGACCGGGACGGTGTGCCGACGTGCGATGAAGAAGCGATGGGCCAGTGGGGCTACCAACTGATGCTCGGCGTCAGCGTCGAGTCGTGCAAGTCGCAGATCAGAAAGATCCCCGGCGGCGAGTGGCAGCAGAAGCACCCCGGCGTCCCGCCGTTCTAATGCGAATAGGTGACGTGAATATGAGCGCCATCGCGGCGGCGGTCTTGGCCGTCGTCGCGTGGTTCTCTAAGGGCAAACAGAGATTCAAGGGAGACACGCATGAACCCGTTGCTGGTGAAGTTCATTCTGGGAACGCTGCGCCGAGTGTTGCAGTCGAGCGGCCTGCTGCTGACGGTGTCGGACACCGACCTGACTGAGTTCATCGTCGCGGCGGCTACCGCTGTCGGGTTCTTGTGGGGCTGGTGGAACGACTTCAAGGAACAGCGGAAGCTGACCACCGCGCTGGCGACTCCAGGTATCACGACGCAGGCGCATGTCGAGAACCTGATCAAGGAAGGCCGGAGCGCGTCGGCGCTGACGCCGAAGGACGAATACCCTGAGAGGCGGATGTGAGCGACACCCCGCTGACGGACGCGGCGAACCGCCACGCCAAGGAACTCGCGACGGTGAAGGCTGAGAAGCCATCGGCCTTCACCGTGGGCCTGCACACCGACGGCCAGGGCGTGGTCGCCACGGCCACCTACGACCGCACCTGGAAGAACGGGTGGGGCGCCACCGCCTACGCCAAGGCGTGGTGGAACGACGCCAGCGTGACGCCTGTGCGCTCGAGCGGTGTGGCCGCTGGCGCCGAGGGCCGCTACGAATTTGGCGACAACGAGTGAATGTTGACAACAAGTCCAAGGTAGGACTACCCTGACCAGGTGATCAGGTCTGCCGCGCGAGACATCGACCGCTACGCCGTCGACTCTTCGAACCTGAAGAGCGTGGGCTACGACGAGAGCCGACAGACGTTGGCGGTCGAGTTCGCCAGTGGCAACGTCTACCACTACGCCGGCGTTCCCACCGAAGTCTTCGAAGAGTTGAGCCTGTCGAAGTCGCTGGGTCAGTTCTACGCCAAGAACATCAAGGGCAAGTTCGCCTCGACGGTGATGACCGGCATCTGCCCGACGTGCCTGAAGCTGGGCTACATCGGTGAATCGTGCGAGACGCCGGAGTGCAGCGGCACGGTGCTTGAGGTCGACCGCCAGCACAAACAGCGTTGATGCACATAAGGCCGCGCCGTGCGCGTGGCAAGGGATCCTGGGCCAGCCTGTTGGTCGCTCGGCAGGTTGGTCACAGCGTCATCAGTTAAGCGCCCCCGCTGGTGTGTTTCGAGCGGGATAAAGTGGGGCGCCAAACCAACCAGTGAATGGAGTATTGTTGACAACAATATGGCTACGAAACCTACGGCAAAGATGGGGCGCCCGGTGATCTTCCGCGACAAGGAAGGCGGCGAACGTGTTCAGGGTAATCTGACGAAGAAAGGCGCGGAGTATTTCAGGGGCGCTCGGCTTCAGCTTGCCAACATGGCCGGCGTCGAATACAGCAAGGTGACCCACGCCGACGTGATCGAGTTTCTGGCAAGAGGCGTGAAGAACACTCGGCTCTACCTTGACGGCAAAGCGAAATAGGAGAACCTGAAGATGGCGACGAAACAGAAGACCAGGAAGACCGTGACGAAGGTGACGAAGAAACCCACGACCGCGCTGGCGCGGCGGGATGCACCACCGCAGATAGTCGAGTTGCGCGTGAACGACCCCGGTCGCATGTTGCCGGTGGCGAACGAGTCCACGGCGCTCGGCCTACTCAGCGATGAAGCGGCTGTCGGCAACCTGGGCATGGTCGAGGTGAGACTGACCGATGCCGAGGAGTCCATCCTGTCGGAGGCGGTGAACCCTGACGACGTGCTGGTCAAGCCTAACGGCATCGCCTACCTGAGCCACCCTGTCTACACGAAGTGGTTCAACCGCGCGTTCGGTCGGCTCGGCTGGGCGCTGGTGCCGAAGGCCAAGGCCATCAAGGCCGGGAACCTCGTCGTCGTTCCCTACGTGCTGTATATCCACGGTCAGCCAGCCGCGTTCGCGCAGGGTGAGCAGGACTACTTCGACAGCAACAAGACGCAGACGTTCGGAGACGCGATTGAGGCGACGGTGGCGTCTGGCTTGCGTCGGTGCGCGAAGCGGTTGGGCGTCGGCCTGGAGTTGTGGGACAAGCGGTGGCTGCAGCAGTTCATGGACACCCACGCTGAGCAAGTCGGCGGCGAGTGGCGCTTGATCAGGGATCGTCGACCGGCCACGTTCAGGGGCGGCAATGCCGGTGGTGGCAAGACCGTCGCGCAGGAGCAGCGCCAGACACCACCCAAGGCTGGCACCCACGCGGCGGAAGGTGAGAAGATCACCGACGTGCAACGGGCGCGGTTGGTGAACATCGCGCAACGCGCGGGTCGCATCGACGCCGACGTCGCGCTGTGGCTGAAGGCTCGATACAAGGTGGCGAACTCGCGCGACATCCTGCGTCGGGACTACGACGCTATCTGCGACCAACTGGCGGTGCGTGGTGCGCTGCCAATGCCAGGAGACGGTGAATGAACTTCAGCCCCGCTGACGAAGAACGCATGAAGCATATCGAGAACGAGCTCGCGCGAAAGTGCAACGAGTTCAGGGAGAACACCGAAGCGGCCATTGTGGTGTTTGCCCTGCTGCGCGTGGCGCGGACGCTGCTGAAGCTGTATCGCAAGAAGACCCGCGAGACGTTGCTCGAGGATGTGGGGATCCCGTTCCTGCGGGGTCAGACGCAGCCTGGTCGACTGATCGACGGCGACGTCGGCGGCAGCTTAATCAACTAACGTCATGCCTGCCCTGAAGGAACTGGCATTCCGTTTCGACCCAGCCACGCACACCTACACCGAGCTTGAGAGCGGTGTGGTGCTGCCGCACATCACCGGCCTGCTGATGAGCGCCGGCCTGATTGACGACCGGTGGTATACCGAGGAGTCGAGCGTTAGAGGCACGGCGGTGCATGACATGACCGCCACCTACGACCTTGGGGCGCTCGACCCCTCGACGCTGGTCAGCCGCTACAAGGGCTACGTGCTGGCCCACGTCGACGCCATGATGGCGCTGAAGCCGACGATGCTGTCGGTCGAGGAGCCAGACGCCCACCCTGGATATCGCTTCGCTGGCAGGCCAGACAGGGTGCTGCTGTGGCGGAAGCTGCGCGGCGTCTACGAGGTCAAGACCGGTGGGCCGGAGAAGTCGCACATGATCCAGACGGCGCTGCAGGCCATCCTCGACTCGCACCGCAGTGGTCTGCCCCCGCACCGCTACCATCGGATGGCCGGTTACTACCAGTCGTCGGGTCGCTACAAGATCAACACGCACGATAACCAGGGCGACATCGCGAAAGCGGTGGGCATTCTCAAGGAGTTCTGTCGATGAGTTATGACGCTGCGCTGCAACTGATGAAGGCGAACACCGAGTTCATGCTGTTGCTGGCGGCGGCGCTGGCCGTCGGCGCCGGGATGATCTTCCAGGTCAGCGAATACTTCGCGCCAGACGACCTGGGCGCGATCGACCCGAAGCCCCGCATGAAGGACTGGTATGACGAGGAGGCGCGACGTGGCTGAAGCAACCTGGCCCCCGACGTGGAACGGCCCGAACTTCAAGAAGCCACGGGTCAGCGCGAAGGTGACGCGCGGCATCAAGCGCAAGGTGCGCGACAACACCGAGAACCAGCACAAGACCGAGGTGCGCCGGCGTGACAACAAAGCCTGTCGCGGCGGCTGCAGGTTCCCGCTCTGCGGTTGCAGGAAGTTCAATCTGGCGAAGCACGTCGCGCACCTGGAGCACAAGGGGATGGGTGGCAACCCGCTCGAGGATCGGTCGGTGCCGGAGAAGATGATTCAGGTCTGCATCGCGCGGCACCGCGAACATCTGTTCTCGATCGACAAGGGAACAGTGCAGTGCAGGCCGCGCACGAACGCTGGCACCAACGGGCCGGTGGAATGGTGGCTCGACGTCGAGACGCTGCGCGACTACGACCTGTCGCCGTTCGCGTCGAAGGCCGAGTGGTGGTTGGTGGCAAGGGAGTCGGCGGTCGGGGTTCTCGAGCCGCTGAGTGCAGCACAGCGCGACGTGTTGCTGCAGCTCGCGGAGATGCACTGGTAATGGAAGGGAAAATCAATGGCCTGGGTTTATGTGCCGGCGTCGGGGGACTCGAGCTTGCTCTGCAGCTTGTCTTCGGAGATGCCTACGACACCGTGTGTTACGTGGAGAGGGAAGCCTTTGTCATCGCTGATCTGGTCACGCGAATGGAAGAAGGCCAGCTTTGTCAGGCGCCTATCTGGAACGACCTTGACGACTTCGATGGCCGACGCTGGCGTGGACTCGTTCATTGCCTCACTGCCGGTTTCCCCTGTCAGCCCTTCTCTGTCGCCGGCACCAGGTTGGGAACAGAAGATGAGCGTTGGTTGTGGCCCAGCATCGCGCGAATCATTCGCGACGTTCGACCCCACGTCGTCTTCCTGGAAAACGTCCCGCCCGTCGTTGTTCACGGAAGTGCTGACATCATCGGAACGCTGGCCGAACTCGGCTATCTTGCGACGTGGGATCTGTTTTCCGCTTCCGACGTCGGTGCGACCCACGGTCGAGAGCGTTGGTTCTGCCTCGCAATTTTGGAGGACACCGGACTCGCCGGGAGCTGGAGGGCCGCGGACGCACACGACGTCGCAGGGCAACGGGCATCAGGTGACGCTGCAGGAACAGGCGACGAACTGGCCGACGCCGGGCGCCAGAGACTTCAAGGACACGCCGGGCATGGCGACCACTGGCGTGAACCCCGACGGAAGCATTCGCGACCGAAACGATCAACTGGCTCGAGCGGTGCATCAGTGGTCGGCGCCGGCGACATCCCCCTCTTCCCTCCTGGACCTGACGACGCCGAAGGCTGGCGCCGAGTCCTTGCCGTCAGACCAGACCTTGCCCCAGCAGTGGCGCAGCCCGAACCAGCGCGACCACCATGCGATGGGGCCAAGGGAGAACGCGACCCAGCGACAGAAGACGCTGGTCGATCAGGTGCAGGCGATGGCGCCGAAGGCCCAGCTGAACCCGCTGTTCGACGAGTGGCTCATGGGGTGGCCCCTAGGGTGGACAGACTTCGCGCCTGTGGGAACGGAGTGGTGCCGCTGGAAGCAGCGTATGCGTTCTGCACTCTCGCGGCTCGTTTCGGCATCCAGGTCGGCGCAGAAGCTGACCTTCTAAAGTAGTTGTTGACAACAAAGCCAGCCGTCGTTAAACTCCCGAAAAGAGGATGAACTGATGGCGAACAAACAAACGAGCAACAACGCGCCGCTGTGGGTCAAGGAGTTCGGTCGCAGCTACGACGTGCCGGTGGAAGTCACGTCGCACCCGAAGCTGGTCGACCTGTCGTGGCACAACGACACGTCGCCGTCGTTCGGCATCGACGGCAAGGACACCGCGCTGCGGTTGTGGGTGGCTCACGTCGACCCGCAGATGCGCGACATCGCTGGCGGCAAGCGGTTCATGGTGGTCTTCGACGGCAACGACGAAACCTGCCCGGAGTTCGTTGAGACGGACGACGTGAACGAAGCCATTGCGGCATGGGAGAAGACAGCCGCCGAGTGGCAGGCGCAGCTTCTGGTGGAGGCGCTCTAAATGGTGGTGCCAACGGTTCACCTGAACGGCACCAGCGGCCAGGACTTGCTCGACCAGAACAAAGAGGTCGCTGGCTACCTGCGCGTCGGCCTGACCGCCATGTTCGAAGCGGCACCCAACGCGCGTGACTACTACGTGCAGGGCGGCAACGCCTATCGCGAAGCTCGGCGGGAGTATGTCGACCGCTGTGAGCGAGTGAAGGCGGTGCTGGCCGAGGTCGACGCCATCATTGAGAAGATCGAAGAGCAAGTCGAAGCACGTCGTCGGAAGTAACACAAACCCTGAAGGAGACACAGATGGCAAAGACGATTAGAACGACCCGGGCGGCGAAGGCCGACGCCCGGGGTGCGGCCCCTGACATGCGAGACGTCCCTACGGCGACGTCCTGGCCGACTCCGGCGCCGACGCCGAGCGCGGTGCGGATCGACCTGAGTCCAAGCCCGGAGGCGAAGCAGTCGCTGGAGCTTCGGCAGCAGGCTTCGCAGCTGGTGGTGCTCGACGCCAGCAGCCACAGCAACGCGCTCGAGTTCGTGCGTGGCGCCAAGCAGTTGCTGCGGAAGGTCGAAGACCACTGGAAGAACATCACGCGCAACGTCGACGACCTGAAGCGCAACCTGCTGACGCTGAAGCGGAAGGACACCGAGCCGATTGAAGCGGCCATCGCGCAGGCGACCGGCACGATCCTGACCTACGAGAACGCCGAGCGTCGTCGGGTGCAGGAAGAGTCAGACCGCCTGCGTCGTGAGCAGGAAGAGCAGCAGCGCCAGGAGCGCGAACGCCAGCTGGCCGACGCCGAGGCCGAAGCTGCGGCCATTGAAGCGCAGTCGCCGAACCTGTCCGCGCGTGAACAGAAGTTTGTGGACAGCATCCTGCTCGGCCTATTGCCGGAGAAAGCCTTCGAACGCGCTGGCTACAAGCCGGTGCTGAACGGCGGCAACAAGTTGGCGAACACGCCGAAGATCCAGAACGCCATCGCCACGCAGCAGGCGGCGAAGGTGCTGCGCGAACAGACCGCCGCGAAGCGGGAGCAGCCCCTGGAATACGTGCCGCCACCGGTTGTCGAGACGAACCTGGGCCGCGCGTCCGGTGTCTCGACCCGCACGACCTACTCGATGGAGGTGGTCGACCCGCAGGCGCTGATCGAAGCGTTCAAGTTGAACAGCGTCGACCGCCGCGCGTTGGTGCCGAACGAGATGTTCCTGAACCAGCAGGCGCGTGACCTGAAGGAAGCGTTTGAGTCGGCCTATCCGGGGTGCCGTCTGGTGAAGCGCCAGACGATCGCAGGGTGACCCCGATGAAGTGCCACGCTTGCGACCGCAGAACCACGAAGGGCGACACCTGTGACCCGTGCCTCGCTGAGAAGGCCGCGCACGAAGCCCTGAACCAGTTCCGCTACGCCATCAAGGCCGACCTGGGCAACGGCGTCCTGCACCACGTCGATGCCGGGGTCTATCCCGGCGACGTCGTCGACCTTGCCCAGCGCACCTACGGCTACGAACGCCTGGTAGTCGTCGACACGTTCAACCAGAACCGCATCCTGTGGGACTCCAGGGAGTTGAAGCATTGAGCGCACCCACGCTGCGACCGTATCAACTGAAGGCCGGGGAGGCGCTCGAGGGCGCCTTCTTCGACGCCGGCCAGAACCGCGTCCTGATCAAGAAACCCACCGGCACCGGCAAGACCGTGTGGTTCGCCGCGCTGCTGAAGGAGTTCCCCCGCCTCCGCGCGTGGCTCGAGCAGTTCCCCGAGAAGCAACGCAAGATGCTCGTCATCGCGCACCGCGAAGAGTTGCTCGACCAGGCGGCGGCGAAGATCAGGGCGCAGAACCCTGGCCTGATGGTCGACATCGAGCAAGGGCCGCGGTTCGCCAATCGCTACAGTGACGTCATCATCGCCAGCATCCAGACGCTCCAGGCCAGCAAGTTCAAGCGGCTGCGTGACCTGATGCGGTTCAGCACCTTCCGCATCGTGGTGGTCGACGAGGCCCACCACGCGGCGGCGGCGACCTACCGCACGGCGCTCGTCCACCTGGGCTTCCTGCCGCAGGCTGACGCCAGTGACGAGAACGAGATCGAAGCGGTGACCGACGACGACGTCGCGGTGATGGAGAAGAACCTTGCGAGCTGGGATGCTCGAGCACCGAAGGATCGGTTGCTGGTCGGCGTGACCGCGACCCCGAACCGATCGGACGCCATCGGCCTGGGCTGCGTGTTCCAGACCATCGCGTTCAGCTACGGGCTGAAGGAGGCCATCAACGACGGGTGGCTGGTGCCGATCAAGCCATGGGTGATCGAGACGACCGACAGCCTGGACAACGTGCGAGTGCAGCGCGGCGAGTTCAATCAGCGTGAACTGGCCGACACCGTGAACAACCCGAGACGCAACGCGCTGGCCGTCGAGGGCTGGGCCGCTTACGCCGGCGACCAGTCAACGCTGGCCTTCACGGTCGACGTGCAACACGCGCACGACCTGGCCGAAGCATTCCGGGTGACCGGCGTGACGGCGCAGGCGCTGAGCGGTGAGACACCGAAGGAAGAACGCCGCGCGATGCTGGCCGCTTACACGCGCGGCGACCTTCAGGTGATCACCAACTGCATGGTGCTGACCGAAGGCACCGACCTCCCGCGCACCGGCTGCATCCTGCACGCGAAGCCAACGAAGAGCGCCACGCTCTACGAGCAGATGACGGGCCGTGGTCTTCGTATTCACCCCGGCAAGACCGAGTGCGTCATCATCGACGTGGTCGACGTCGCGCGTCGGCATTCCCTGCAGTCGTCGCCCGTGCTGTATGGCCTGCCGCCATCGCTGAGTCCACAGGGCAAGACGCTGCAGCAGATCGAGAACGAGTTCGAAGCGTTCATGGAGAAGCACCCCGGCTTCGACATGGAACGGGCTGGGCGCGTGACGATGGAGCAGTTGGAGGTTCGGGCGTCGACTTTCAATATCTGGGACATTCCCGAGCTTGGCCCCGTCGGCGCCAGCCTGGCGATGAAGTGGGTGCGCGTCGGCACCGACAGCTTTCGCTTGCAGTATCCCTGGCAGGACGGTGTTGAGATTGTGTCGGTGGCTCCTGACGTGCTGGGCCACTACGACGTCAGCATCACGCTCAGGCCGTCGCACGGCGCACCACCGCGGCAGCGGACGCTGGCAACGCAGATCGACGGCGAGAAGAAGGCGCTGATGATTGCCGAGCAGTTCGTGAAGGACGACCGACCCAGCGTCGTGGGCCTGAAGGGAAAGAACGCTGGCTGGCGGCTGCGACCGGCGACACCTGGACAGATGGGGCTGCTGCGGAAGCTACGGGCGCCGATGAAGCCGAACCTGACCGCCGGCGAGGCGTCAGACCTGATCGACATGGCGAACGCCAGGAGGGCGAGATGATGGCCGAAGAAGAGAACACCGACTACGTGAACCACCTGAAGGAGATCATGGCGCAGCAGGCGGCGACCCCGGCGGCGACCCTTGTTGCCCACGCAACGCTGATGATGGTTCAGGTGCTTGAAGCATCAGGCGTCGAGGGTGCGATGGAGATGATTGAGCGGTGCAGCAGATTGGGCGTTGACGCCATTGAGGCTATCGCTCTGGAACACGCCATGGAAGAAGTCGACCGCGAGAACGAGGCGCTCGAGGCCACTCGCGAAAACGAGCAGTAGACAGAGTGAAGTGGAAGATCGTATAACCTTCGGGCGCAAACAAAAAGAGCCGGTGGGCCTGAAGTCCCACCGGCTCAGCGTTCTGTCGATGGCGCGACAGAAGGCCCAGGAAGACGCAAGTCTACATCCTGTCGGGCCTTCCCATCAAGCCATCCACAACACGTTGCGTTCGTCGGCGCCGGGAGCGTTAAGCCACCGGGGCGCACAGACGACGTTGTCCACTACCGGGTGCTGCAAAGTGGGCGGGCTGGAGCCGAATGGTCAGAGGCCGCAGGGGGTGCTGTGCGACAGCAACGATAGTCTGACCTTTCCAGGGTGTTGTCGTCACGACGCTCAGGGCCACGAACGGACGACGGCCACGGGCTGATCGAATCTGTCAACGAGGCATCGGCTGCAACCCTCTAGGGGAGCCTGTGCCTCGTTGGACTCAGGCGCTAGGCTGAATTAAAAAGCTCAGGAGAAACTAGATGGCAAAGGCAAGAGCGGAGAAGGTTACCGAGATCGATCCGAGAGTTGTGAAACTGATGGCGGCGCTGCGGGAAACCTGCGAGAAGCAGAACGCGATCATGCTCGAGATCGACGCGCTGCTGGCCGGCAAGGCTGGCATCGGCGACAAGCTCAAATCATTTTACGAAGCCTGGGGCGACCTCTGGTCGGCCAAATACCACGGGCGCAGCTACGTGTTCGCGTTCGCCAAGGACGCCGCGCACCTGAAGCGGTTGCTTCGCACCATCACGCTCGACGAGCTTGTGACCCGGGCCGGGAACTACATGCGGAGCGACGACCCCTTCGTGGTGCAGTCGGGCCACAGCTTCAACGTGTTCGTCGCGATGGTGAATCAGTTCGCGGGGTTTATCTCGACCAACGGTGCCGACGCGCCGGTCGGTTGCAAGCACGACCCAGCCTGCAAGGACGACGCGGCCTGCACGAAGCGCAAGCACCGCGAGATGCTCGATGGCAAGTAAGACCGCCACCGCAGAGGCACCGCCGCGTGTCCTACCCCACAACCTGGAGGCGGAACGCGCGGTGCTCGGCGCCATCCTGATCAACAACGATGTGTTCCACGCAGCCGCGGCCATCGTGCAACCCAAGGACTTCTTCAGGGACGCGCACCGCCGCATCTACAAGGCCATCTGGAAGCTGGCCGACGACGACTCGATCATCGACCTGGTCACGGTGAAGGCGCTCATGGAGCAGAGCAATGACCTCGACGAAGCCGGTGGTGCGTCCTATCTCGCGTCGTTGATCGACGGTGTGCCCTACTCGACCAACGTCATTGCCTACTCGGAGATCGTGAAGGACGCCTCGACGTTGCGGTCAATGATCACCACTGGCAACAAGATCGTGACCAGAGCCTACGAGGCCGACGAGTCCGCGAAGCAGATCGTGACGTGGGCCGAGCAGCAGATGTTCGACCTAGCGCACGGCCACCTAACGAGCAAGTTGACCGACCTCCGCGCCGGCACACGGGCGCTGCTCGATGACCTAGACTTCCGCATTAAGAACAAGGGACAGGTGACCGGCATCGACACCGGCTTCGACTCGCTGAACCAGTTGACGCTGGGGTGGCAGCGCGGCGACCTGATCTTCGTCGGCGCCCGACCATCGATCGGCAAGACCACGTTCGTGATGAACAGCGTCACGAAGGCCGCGCAGATGGGCAAGCGCATCGCGGTGTTCTCGATGGAGATGCGTCGAAAGCAGTTGGAGTATCGGATCCTGTCGAGCCTGAGCGACGTCGAACTGACGCGCATTATGAACGGGGCCATCGTCGGCGGCGACCACGCGAAGATATCGAACGCGATGGAGATCATGCACGAACTCCCGCTGTTCATCGACGACACGCCGGCGCGAACCATCTGGGACATTAGGAGCGCCGCGCGGCAGATGAAAGCCGACCAAGGCATCGACGCGGTGGTGGTCGACTACGTGCAGCTGATGCGCGGGACGCTCGACAACCGGAACGCGAACCGCAACATGGAACTGACCGACATCAGCAACCGCTTCAAGGCGCTGGCTGGCGAGCTCGACGTGCCGATCATCGTGCTGTCGCAGCTGGCGCGGAAGAGCCTGGACCGGCCCGACCCGCGCCCGAAGATGTCAGACCTGAAGGACTGCGGCGCGTTCGAACAGGACGCCGAC
>Ga0157290_10000047_pt1 | contig 45079 bp, 23 predicted proteins | sample NitcycUS149409B1_FD_108389 | JGI IMG/M metagenome (GOLD analysis project Ga0157290, IMG submission 108389) | Soil microbial communities from Arlington Agricultural Research Station in Wisconsin, USA - Nitrogen cycling UWRJ-S149-409B-1 | ecosystem: Environmental > Terrestrial > Soil >...
CACTACCAGAAGCTTGATCTTCTGGCTCCAGCGTCTACGTGCTGCGTGGATGCGTCACTTCCCTTCGCCTTTGCGGCGAACCATCCCATGCCGGAAGCGTGGGGAGAGCTCAAACCTTTGTGGAGTGGGCGCTCGGGAGTCGCGGCGCCAGTCAGCAGCCTCGTCGGGGGGATGCTCCATAACTCTCCTTTCTGGCTTCGATTCGGACCTGAGCCAAAGCCGGTGATCGCCGACGCAGGTCGCCATCTCACCGCAGTAGATCCCTCGGCGCAACTATCCAGCAAGCTGGGACGTGTTTTTCACGCAGAGTGGGCCACTGGACGAGGGCTGTATCTTCCGCATCTCCTGCGCTGCGAGAAGCACGCCGTGCATCATCGAGGCTGGTGGTATGCGGAACAGATTCCGGGAGAGTTGCCTGAAGATCTACAGCAACTGGCAACCGCATGTCCGGCGACACTTCGCCAGGATCCTCTGCCTTCCAGTTGGAGGCGTCAAGCGGTTCGCAACTGGGCCTGGCTGCGAACATGGAACGGCTTCTCGGACAGAACCGTAAGGGGGATCGATCGCCATTTCGACAAGCTTTTGCCGTTTCTTTTCCTGCCACTCTTCTGTGCGGAGATCGTGCGCTCGCTGGCGGCAAGGCTGTTACACGGACGACGAGTGCGCAGGACGGAAGAGGGTCATCTCCACCACTAGAAGTTGGTTCTTTACATGCGTACGACGAATTTCTTTGACTCCAACATCGAGAGGAAATCAGCAGTATCTTCCGCACAATCCTCAGGATCGACGGCGAACTCTTTTACCAGCGTGGAGACGAGTTGCGGAAGGCCACGATCATCCTCAAGAAGCTCCCAGATGCGGCTGCCGCTATCATTTAGCTCCAGATAGACCCAATCATTGACATGCAGTAACAAGGCGATTTCTCCCATGTTTGCTGCAACAACATCCGGGGCTCGCTTATAGACGAAAAGACTTTGTTCCATATTCTCCATGGACCGCGATGCATGTTCCATTTCAAATAACCTCCACGAGCAAGAAGAAGTCTATCTCAACCGCGGATACCTTGGCTGGGACAAACGTAAAGACGATAAGTCACTCAGACGTTCCTGTATATTTCTCTCACGCGGCCCGGCATTATTTTGGATGTTTGTCGACAGCTACAAGCATAGAAAACACGAGAGAGCCTAAGTACCTTCATGCGAGAGCGTTTAAGGCGGTACAAATTGATTGCCGAGGCGACCTACTATCTCCTGAGAGCATCGTGGAAGTTGCGCCTTCCGTTTGATCGTTCCGCAAAGTATCTTGTGCGTCCACTCATTCGGGAAAATAGTTTCCGCGACGAGACGCGGACAGCGTTGGATGTGCGAAGAGCCCTGGCATCTGTCGGACGAAACCTTCCCCATCAATGGACTTGTCTCGAGAGAGCCATGGCGGCACACAGCATGCTTCGCCAGCGTCATATTGCTTCGACGCTCGTCCTCTCCGTCGCTCCGAGCGAAGGGATTACGGTGAAAGCGCATGCTTGGCTTGAAGCTGGAGGGGTAGTAGTTACAGGCCGCAGGGAGAAAAAACACTTCGTTCCTATCTACAGCTTCAGCAATGCGGTTGCGCCTTCTCATGGAGACACTGCGCCTTGTTCGTAGCCATTGCATCCAGAGAGCCAGACATTCGGCCAGAGGCTCTGCAGCGGACAGGTGATGCTCTGCTTGGTGGAGTCGGCGATCTGCGGCTTTGGCCCAAGAGTGTCGAAGGAGAACGGTCGGAGTTCCGCGCAGCGGTTCGAGTACCCGGCCTGCTTGCGGAAGATCTTTTCGATCGCCAGCCTATCCTCTCGGAGGACGGAGATACAGTCTTCGTTTGCCAAGCAAGGCTCGACAATCGCGAAGACCTTTTGCGCCCTCTGGACCTTCCACAGACATCTACAAACTGCCTGGCTGACTCCACCATCCTGTATCGCTGCTTTCTCAAGTGGGGTCGCTCCTGCATGGAGCACCTTGCGGGCGACTACGCTTTCGTTGCGTTCTCGCGCCGAGAGAAAGAGGTCTTTGCCGCGACGGATCACGCTGGCCACACGCGCCTCTTTTATGCGCTCGCAGAAAGTCGATTGATCCTAAGTACGCAGCTTAATGCGATGCGTGCATGCCCTTTTCTTCAACTGACCAAGAACGAAGAGTCGCTTGGTTTATGTGTCGAAGCCGTCTTTCAAAAAGGACAGACTCCCTTTCTCGAAGTCAACGCACTCCCCGGTGGCCATTCGCTGCTGTGGAGTAAGAGCCACTTGAAGGTCACGCATTGGTGGACTCCGCAAGACAGGTATCAGGCTCGATTCACGAATGCGGCCGACTATATCGAGAGCGCACGCGAGATTTTTGATAAGGCTGTCGAGGCGTGCCTGCGCTCTTCCTCCCCAGTCAGCGCCACGCTGAGCGGCGGCTTGGATTCCGGTCTAGTGACAGGCATGGCGGCGAAGCAACTGCGCGCTTCAGGCCAAAGCATCATGGCTTATACCTCTGCGCCGATGCCGGACAACCCAAGCTACCGACGCAAGGGGTGGGATGCGGATGACGCTCCCTTCGCAGCAGAGACAGCGGCATTCCATGAAAATATCGAGCACGTGGTGCTCCGAACGGATGGGCGCACGGCGCTCGACCTGATACCGCAGATCCACGCGCGCAGCGCTACGCCGGTACGCAATGGCGCGAACCACCTTTGGATCGATGCTATCGCCCGCAGCGCTCGCGATAGAGGTTCACGGGTTCTACTTACAGGCGCTCGCGGCAACTTCGCCCTGAGCTATACAGGGCTGGGCGGATTTCGCGAGCTATGCCAACATCTCCAATTCAAAGCGGCGTTCCGACTGGCACTGGATGCTCAGGCAGCAGGTGATCGAGCGGCATGGAAGACCGTCACTGGGGCTCTGCTCCCGCAGAGGCTCTTCGATGCTCTCCGCTTTCGTGTCTATGGAGAGAAGCAGGGCGACACCCTGCCAATCAACTTCCTCTCATCTGCCTTTCGAAAGGCGAATGCTGAGGCACTGCGACGGCGACGCCCTCCACAACGGACGCGGAAGGCTTTTTTGCGGCATGCACTTGCGCCCACCATTGTGTGGGCTGCGGATCCTCTGCCTCAATGGCACGTTGAGCTTCGCGACCCAACGAATGATCGAAGATTGATGGAGCTTCTGCTTTCTTTTCCGCTCTCTGCGTTTTCGCCCGCAGGACAGTCTCGTGGTCTGGCACGTGAAATTGGACGAGGCCTGATTCCGGAGACTGTTCGCCTGCGCCGAACGCAGGGGCAACAGTCTGCGGACTATGCCTCATCTATGGCAAGAGACTGCACGCGCTATCGCCGATTCGCCGATGAGATGGCAGCTTCGGATGCTTGTCTGCGCATCCTCGATCTCACCTCCTTGCACCGCGCTATCGACGCCGTCGCCGCAGGAGCAATCTCCGGCGCGATCACGAGCGGAATCGATAGAGCTATGGAAGCAGGACTCTTTTTGCTCGAAGGAGGATGATTTGTCCGGAGCAATTCTTCCAGTTCCGGGAGCTCCTGGCGCTGAAATTCACGAGGTTGATTGGCTTCCCGACACGCTGGAGGGCGCGATTCGCGTTGCGCCTTTCTCCGTCGCGAAACCAGGATCCCTCCTGCGCGTCATGCCTGGGATTGGTAAATTTCTCGCCAGGGATGGATTGGTGATTGAGGTCTGCCGGGAAGAAAAGGCTGATCCTGTCGCCTTCAACCAGTATCTCTACGGTGCGGTGCGCGCGGCACTGATCTACCAGCGTGGCGGCTTTGCGTTGCATGGAGCTTGCCTCGTTCCTCCAGGAAGCACAGAGGCCGTTGCGATCGCAGCGCCCTCAGGAACCGGCAAATCTACATTGGCAGGAGAGTTAGTACGCCGCGGGTGGGCGCTCCTCGGGGACGATTTGGCCGCCATTTACTCCGAGCCGGAGGGCATGATGGCTTGGCCGAGCCGCCCCGGAATCAAACTGTGGCGCGATGCCTGCAACAATTTCGATATCGACGTAAATGCTTTGAATCGCTTGCCTGGGGATCGGGATAAATACACCCTTCCCGTAGAGACCCGGGGGAATCCCGCTCGGCTCCGCACTGTCTTCGTACTCGACCGGGCTCGTTCAGATGGTATCGTTCCCGTTATCGGTCCAAACCGCCTCTCCTTACTGACGGAAAACTCTTACCGGCCAAATTATCTTGCAGCTCTTGGTCTGATGAAAAGCCACTTCGCGCTTACTTGCGCCCTCTCCCTTGAGATAGAGCTTGCCTATCTATGCCATGAAGGTTCTGTTGTGTCCTGCGCAAATCTTGTTGAAGGTAATATTAACCCGGGCAAGATCCGCTTAACCAAAGCAATTAGCGAGTAATATTACTTTCACTTCCCGTCGCACGATTTAGTGGCGAGGGTATTGGAGAAACCCATGCAAAGCAAGATTGAAGTGATCCAGAACGTAGAACGGGCCAATGGTGCTCAAGCATCACTTCGCACATGGACCAAGCCGGAGGCTAAGATCGCCGAAGTAGCACAGGTAACGCTCGCAGGTGGCCTCGCCTTCACAACGAATGATCTGCAGGTGTGCTCATCGTAGGTCAGCCTGAGCTTTCGCCAGGATGACTCAGGCTCCCGCCTTCGGCGCGTTCCTAGCCTCTGCTTCCATGCGTGCAAAGAAGTAACTCACGGCCTTGATCGCGTAATAAGCTAAACCTAGTACCCAAGCAAAGATTTGGGCGCTTAGGCTTGGCTTCAAAACGGCACTGCGCTCTCTGATTCTTGTCGCTATGTTCCGACAGTCGGTGCGGATGTGCGTCCAATGCCTCGCGAAAGAAGTGTCTCCTTCAACTGCATGATAAAAGTGCTCGTTTTGCCCGGCTAACAAAGCTCGCTTGATAAATTTCTGCTTCGGGGGCGGCGGGTGTCTGGCGCGTGCGCCAATCTGCTCATGCAGTGTCAGGCCCGCACCCATCAGTTGAAATCCTAACTCCGTACACTGACCGCGATAGACATCGCGATCGGGGAACGGAAATCTCTTGAATATAGAGCGTCGCATTGCCATGTTATTCGAGAGAAGGCTGATGGTGGAGTGCAGCGGAGCCGATGGCCTTGCGGGCTTGAAGATCCAGAAGAGTGCAACGGCCATGTCGTAAGGCCGCTCGGAATCCAGATAAGTTGCACCCATCAGCACCGAGACCTCCCATTGCTGAAATGGGGTCAACATGCCTTCCAGCCAGCCGGGATCGGGAATCAGGTCCGTGTCGAAAAAAATCAGAATCTCGTTCCGAGCGTGGCGCGCGCCGATGTTCTTCTTTTCGTAGTAATTGGCGGCCGAGGGGACCTCATGGAGCAGTACGGGGCATGGCCATTTCCCCGGAGCCCCCGCAGTATTCACAATGGACCGGAGGTGCTCCTCTGGAATGACGGCCGGTTCATAACAGATGATAACTTCCGCTGGGCCGTCAAGAGTCGCGACCAACTCGTTCAATTGTTCGCAGATCCCGCGAAGCCCCGTCAGGCCGCGATCCAGGCCGCCCTCCTGGACGGTCTCCCACTCAAGAATGATCGAGGGCGCCGAAAGCTTTTTCATGCATAAACCTACTTAGTGGAGAGGGTAAGCCACTTTCTCCACTAAGTCGATCCTGATCTCGATGACGGTAAAACTAATTCAAGCTTTATTTAATTTCTTCGGTTTACTGCCAGCCTCCGCCCAGCGCCGCGTAGAGCTGCACGAGGGAGACAGCCTCCTGTTCCTGGCTAAGTGCTAATTGCAACTGCGCGTCGTAGAGATTCGTATCGTTGGTGAGTACTTCGAGATAACTGGTGTTTCCGCCGGAGTAACGCAGCCTTGCCAGACGCACTGCATCCGCCGCTGAGACAACCAGCGCGGTCTGTTCCTCGCGGCGTTCACGTGTCTCTTTGTATGCAACCAAAGAGTTCGAAACCTCTTTCAGTGCGGTCAGAATTGTCTTGCGATATTCGAGGAGCATCTCCTGCTGCTGCGCCTGCGAGTAGTGATAGTTACTGCGAATGCGGCCGCCATCGAAGATAGGCTCTGAGAGAGAGCCGGCCGCATACCAGTAGGAGTTCTTTCCCGAGAACATGCTCTGGAGTTGATTGCTGGCGGAGCCTCCCATGCTGGTCAGAGAGATCTGCGGGAAGAACTGCGCCTTGGCCACTCCGATGCGCGCGTTGGCCGCGATGAGCGTGGCTTCAGCACGCTGAATGTCGGGGCGTCTCTCCAGAAGCTGGGAAGGCACACCTGTCGGCACCTCTTGAGGATGCGGCTGGTCTGCGACCTTCAGGCCGCGCTCCACACCTTCGGGGTTGTGGCCGAGAAGAATACTGATTGTGTTTTCCTGAACGACGAGCTGTCTGCGTATCTCGGGTAGGTTTGCCGATGCGGAGTGAAGCAGCTCCTCTGCCTGTCGCGTGTCAGCTCTGGAGCCAAAACCATACTTCTCCAGAGACTGCGTAAGTTGCAGGGAGTCCTGACGGGCCTTGATGGTGTTGTTCGTGATCTCTAACTGCTCATCGAGACTACGCAGGCGGAAGTATGCCTCGGCGACCTCCTGCACGAGTGTGACCCGTATGGCCCGCTGTCCCCATGCGCTGGCGAGAAGCTCTGCGCGTGCCGCTTCGGTCTGGCGACGATACATGCCCCAGAAGTCCAAGTTCCACGCAGCAGACCCGCTGAGGCCACCTCCGTTGAAGAAAGAGTTCGCCGGTGTGCCGTCAGATTTATTTCCTGCGAGCGTGCTTGGAATCTGTAGGGCGGTGTAACTGCCTCCACCGTTGATCGTAGGCATCTGCTGCGAGCGCGAGATACCCACCTGCGCCTGCGCCTGGAGAACACGTTGCGCAGCAACACGTAGGTCGAGGTTGTTCTGCAAAGCCTCTGCGACCAGCTTCTGCAGGACCGGATCTTGAAAGACTGCGGTCCATTGACGATCGCCCAGCGAGGCGCCAGCCTGCGTGGCCGGAGCGATCTCCGGAGCCAGAGCGCCGCGATAGCTTTGCGGCGTGGTGTTTGCGGGCCTCACATAGTTTGGCCCCACGCGGCAGCCGACGACCATCAACGTCAGCAGACCTGCCAGCGCCGTCTGCATCACACACCTGACCACTTTGCGCGACTTCGTCTCATGCTTGGTGTCGCTTTGCATTGGTTTGAAATCAGCGTACTTCGACATGTTCGCCCTCATTCAGAAGATCGCCTGGGCTTGCCACCAGCGACTCCGAGCCTTGCAGCCCATTCAGAATTTCGATCTCTTTGCCCATGTCCTTGCCAACGGTGACGGGCACAAAGTGGATTGTTTGCCCTGCATCCATCGTGACCACGTGCATTCCGCTTTGGTTCACCACAAGAGCACTCGTGGGAATGATGAGAGAGTTCCGTTGCTGCGGCAGGGTGAATCTGACCTGGGCATACATGCCCGGAAGCAACAAACCGTCTTTGTTGTCCAACTGCACTTCGGTGAGCATGGTGCGAGCAGCGTTGTTGAGCGCTCCCGCGTTGCGAATCACGGTGCCTGTGTACGCGCGACCGAGTCGCTCTTTCACATCGACTGCAGCAGTCTGACCATCTTTGATCGCAACGGCCTCGGATTGAGGCACATCGATCTGAATGCGGAGCGTGCCGCTCTGCGCGATGCTGAAGAGAGGTTTGCCCGCAGCCGGCGTGCCTACGCTGACAAGATCGCCACGCTCGACATTCCTCTGCGTGATGACGCCGTCGAAGGGAGCGACGATCCGCTCAAAGCCCTGTGTCTGTTGCAGACGGGAGACGTTCGCGCGATTGGCTGTCACGTTCGCTTCCGCAGCCGTGATGTTTGCCGAAGCCGCTGAGACATCCGCCAGTCTTGCGTTGTGCGATTGAACCGCGCTGTCCACGATCTGTTGCGAGATCGCATGCTGCTCTCCCAGCGGAAGGTCGCGCTCCTTAGTCAGGCGCGTAAGTTCTGCATTCGCCTTCGCCTGCTCAAGTGCAGCCCTGGCCTGTTCTAATGCGGCCTGCGATTGCGCCAGAGCTGCCTTGGCCTGCAAAAGCTGTTGATCTACTTCCGGGGAAGAGATCACAGCCAGCACCTGTCCTGCTTTGACCTTGGTGCCAATATCCACGCTTCGGTTCGCAAGATAGCCGTCCACGCGTGCGTACAGATTCGCGCTGTACAGCGGCTCGATGTTGCCCGGGAGAAGAAGCACCGAGGTCGGCTCACCCTGCTTGGCGTGAATCAAGGTGACGACCGGATGCGTGGCCGGAGCCTCGCGCGACGCGGCGAGAGCATCGCGGTGGCGCGAAAGGCGCGGCAGAACACCGATGGCAACCAGTACGAGAAGAAGCGCGACGGTCACACCCACTCGCAGAACTACGCTGGAGGATCGCGTGGTGGTCTCTTCGGTAGGAACGATTTGCGTCTGCTGCGTCATACTGCCTCCTGTGGCGCGTTGGAATTTCTTCCGTGGATCAAGGTGAACATCAGGGGAACAAAGAAGAGCGTGGCGAAGGTAGCAACGCCGAGACCGCCGATAACAGCGCGCGCAAGAGGCGCGTTCTGCTCTCCGCCTTCGCCGATACCCAGCGCCATTGGCAACATGCCGATGATCATGGCGAAGGCCGTCATGATGATGGGGCGCAGACGCGTAAAGCCTGCGGTCACGGCCGCTTCAAGAGGCGCTACTCCCTTTTCCCGAAGCTCATTGGCGAAGGTCACAAGGAGAATCGAGTTGGCCGTTGCCACACCGATCGACATGATGGCTCCCATGAGACTGGGAACGTTGAAGGTGGTCTGCGTGAGAAAGAGCGCCCAGACGATACCGCAGAAGGCTCCCGGCAGGGCGCAGATGATGATGAACGGATCAAGCCAGCTTTGGTAATTCACGACCATCAACAGGTAGACCAGCAGAGCAGCGAAGGCGAGACCGAGGCCGAGGCGATTGAACGCTTCGTTCATGCTCTCCACCTGTCCGCGCACGACGATCTTCGTGCCTGGAGGTAGATGCGCGCTCTCTTCCTTCACGATCTTGTTGATCTTCGAAGCGATAGCACCAAGATCGCTGTCCTGCGTGTTCGCGTAGATGTCAAAGACGGGCGCGCCGTTGTGGTGGTTGATTACGACGGGAAGAATCGCGGGCGTGAGCGTTGCCATGTTGCCCAGAACCTCGGTGCGATTGCGCATCGTAGGAATCGGGATCGGCGTGTTCTGCAGAGCGTTGATGGAGTCGATGTTGTACTGCGGCGTCTGGGCCGCGACGGTGTAGGTAATACCCATCTTCGGATCGAGCCAGAAGTTCGGTTGCACGGCGGCGCTGGAGGCCAACGAGATATACATGCTGTTGGCTACGTCCTGCTGCGTAAGGCCGAACTGCGCGGCCCGCACACGATCTACGTCTAGATGAAGATCGGGTGCGTCGACAACCTGATGCATGTGCACGTCCACTGCTCCGGGAACGGAGGCGAGGCGCTCACGCAGATGTCGCGCGATGTTGTAGTTCGAAGGATCGTAACCCTGTACCTGCACATCAATCGGCGCAGGCAGCCCGAAGTTCAGGATTTGCGTCACCATGTCCGCAGGTTGAAAGAAGAACGTAAGGTCCGGGAACTGCTTCTGCAGCTGTGACCGCAGCTCTTTCATATACTTTTCGGTCGAGCCGTGGTGCTTTGCATTGAGCGCGATGAGGACCTCGCCGTCGGCGCTGCTGATGGTTGCACCATCGCCGAAGGCGTAGTTGAAGGTCTCCGGCGTCAGACCGATGTTGTCCATGACGAGGTCGGTTTCGTCGGCCGGGATCATCTTGCGGATCTGGTCTTCCACCTGGCTGAAGACCACCTTGGTCATTTCAATGCGAGTTCCAGGGCGAGCGCGTATGTGCAATTTGATCTGTCCCGCGTCAACCGAGGGGAAGAAGTCTCTTCCGATGAGAGGCAGTAACAGGAATGCGGTGGACATGATTGCAATCGATGCGATCAGCGCCGGCTTGCGATTGTTCAGCACTTTCTCGAGTGCGCGTGTGTAAACACCCTGCACACGGGCATAGCCTTCATTGAAGCGGTCGTTGATGCGTCCGAAGAAGGATGTGGACTTAGCCTCCTCTTCTTCGTGAACACCGTGCTTCTTTTCGGCGCCGAGGAGGAAGTTCACAAGCACCGGCACGAGCGTTCTCGAGAGCACATACGATGCGAGCATCGCGAAGACGACTGCAAGCGCCATCGGCGTGAAGAGAAACTTCGCCGGGCCGGTGAGGAAGACCACCGACACAAAGACGATGCAGATCGTCAGTGTGGAAACAAGGGTTGGCGTTGCAATTTCGGAGGCACCGATGAGCACGGCTTCTTTGAGGGGCTGGTCGTCCATGTGACGGTGAATGTTTTCGATCGTGACCGTGGCATCGTCCACAAGGATGCCGATGGCCAGGGCGAGACCGCCGAGCGTCATCGTGTTCATCGTCTCGCCCATCGCGCTCAGAACGATGATGGAGCTAAGAATAGACAGCGGAATAGAGATGGCGATGATGAGCGTGCTTCTCCAACTACCGAGAAACAGCAGGATCATCAGCGCAGTAAGGCTCGCTGCGATCACGCCTTCGCGCAACACACCAACGATGGATGCCTTCACGAAGATGGACTGATCGAAGAGTTCAGTAATCTTCAGTCCCTTTGGCGCTGCGGCACGTGAAGCCGGGAGCACGTCATTCTTGATCTGGTTGACGATATCGAGCGTCGAGACCGAACCCGTCTTCATGATGGCAAGAAGCGCTGCAGGCTTGCCGTTCGCCCTTGCGACGTTCTGCTGCACGGACCAGCCATCTCGCACGTGTGCGACATCACGCATGTAGACGAGCGATCCGTTCACTGTCTTGATCGGCACATCGTTCAGCGAGAGCGCATCGACCGGGCTGGAGTTAGTGCTCACGGTGTATTCGCGAGCGTCCACCTTGGCTGTACCCGAGGGAAGTGTGACGTTCTGCGCGTTGATGGCAGCGGTCACGTCGATGGGCGTCAGACCCTTTGCAAGAAGCGCGTTCTGATCGAGATCAACCATGATCTGGCGCGCGACTCCGCCGTAGGGCGCGGGCAGAAGCGTACCGGGCACCGTCGTCAACTGCTGACGAACGCGGAATAGACCGTAGTCATAGATCTCGGATTCGGAGAGCGTGTCGCTCGACAGCGCAAGCTGAATGATCGGTACGGTAGACGCGCTAAAGCGCAAGATCCACGGCGGGTTTACGCCAGGTGGCATGCGGAAGCGGATGGAGTTCACCGCCGCACCCACCTGCGACATGGCTGCATCGATATGGACCTGCGGCTGGAAGGATATTTTAATGACACTTGCGCCGCTGGTCGTCTGAGAGTCGATCGCCTTCACGTCATTCACAACCGCCATGACGAACTCGCTGAAGGTAGTGACGCGCTGCTCCATCTCCTTCGCGGGCAGACCCGAGTACGACCAAATAATGGTCACTACAGGAATGTCGATATTTGGAAAGATATCCGTGGGCGTCGTCGCGATGGAGGAGAAACCAAGCACCAGAATCAGGATCGCCGCTACAATGAAGGTGTAGGGACGGTTCAAAGCAAGTCGGACAATCCACATCTTGAGTTCTCCAGTCGCGCGAAGATTCAGCCGCGGACTATTTAGATGAACGTCGAAATAGTTGGATTCAACTCTTTGGGTATTTTTTTATAAGCGCTTTCGGAAGCGCCCTTAACTAGCTCCGCCGCGTCTCATTCATATGGCTAAGATCAAGGACGACGAGGTCGCGCAGATAGGGAAGGCACTCGGAGATCCGAATCGGCTCGCTATCTATACGCAGATCGCGGAACATGAAGAGCTCTGTTGTAGTGACATGCACGCCAAGCACGCCATCTCCAATGCCACCCTGTCTCACCATTTAAAGGTCCTGACGGAGCTTGGGCTCATCTCATCCCGCAAGGAGGGGCTGAATGTCTACTACCGCACGGTTCCGGATAAGCTCTCGGCCTATCTGCGCTATCTGAAGGCCATCGGTGCTGGTCTGAGCCGCTAATCGTATGCCTTATCTGGATGCGACTTTTTCGGCGAGCACCTCAGCCGTGCCCGCCGGAACCAACAAGGTCCAGAGTGCAGGCGGAGCAGGCGATGCGGGAGCCACGCGGAAACTCAGGGACTGATACACAGTATTGTGGTCCTCAGGATTTTCTACCTTGATGATCAAACGGTAGCTTCCCGGACGGAGGATGTCCGTGCGGAAGTCTCTGCCGATAAGTAGATTCCCCGCCGCATCGAAGTCGCTGCGGTCCACGGTCTGCTGCTCTTCCTGCTTCTCCTGTGAGCCCAGTTGTCCGATTACATAATTGATCTCGAGCGTCTTTCCGCGTAGCTCGGACGGGTTTCCAGCAGCCTCCCAAAGTTGGAAGATCATGCGCAAGGGATCTCCCTGCGTGACCGAAGTATTGTCGGAACCAACGGGCGTAAGCTTCAGGCCGGAATAACTGAAGGGCAGATTGCCCGCATAGTCCTTGCCCGGCGTTTCATTCGCCGCGAAGAAAACTGAACTGATGGCGAGGGGATGATCATAGGCAGGCACTAAAACTGCCTTCGTCTGCTGGAAGGTCTGATGACTGATCTGATTCGTAAGTGCAAGATGCAGATCATAATGACCCGGCGCGATTGGCAAACTCCCTTCAACGCCGAAGATCTTAGTTTTGATTTCTTCAAACTGCTTCTGGCTGAGATAGTCGGAGAGCTTCTCCGTCTGACGATAAACCTCCTTGCCCGAAGCGGAAGTCAGTTTGGCTTCAAGCAGGAAGTTATAAAAGAAACGCCCATCGGCCTGTTGAGCCAGACCCAAATCGCGAGGTTCACGAAAGCGAAGAAGATAATTGACGCGCAGTTGCTTCGTCGCATTTCGCTCGACGACCGCGGTAACATCAAAAAACTCTTCTCCCAGGATGATTCGTTGAGAAACCTGCTCCGAAGCTCCGCGTCGCACACGGATGCGTTCTTTGTTGAGAGGAAGGTTCCAATAGTTCCGGATGTTGCTCAGCAGAATGTCTGACTGCATGGAAGGTGAAGGTGATTTAAGGTCGACGGGTTCGCCAGGAATGAGAGAGAGGGCAACATGCGCCATCTCGACACCGAGATCGTCATTAATAATCTTGATCGCAACGGCATCGTTATTCACCGCGTCCGTGCCGTTGATTAACTTCTGTGGCCGGTCTCCCGTGGGCGAGTAGAGTTTGTAATCTTCGATTGGACTCGGCTTGTAGAAGAGAACATAAAAGTGAACGGGGATAGTCCCGCTGGTGTTCTGGTAAAACCACATCTGGATAGGGCGCAGATGTTTGGATTCCGGGTAAGACTGGATCTGTGCCGGTTCCCCAAGCGTGATGTACACCATGCCCCGTGCCGTGCTCGCTCCATCATTCAAAGAGAGTGTGCCGAAGTGCTGATTGGCATAGGCCAGCCGCTGATAATGTTCCTCTTTGAAAACGTTCGTGGGCGCCGCAGGGGAAGGGTTTCTTATTTTCCAGAACGTCTCGATGAACTGCTCGCGCGTCGCGTTCGAAGTGAGATGAAGAAACTCGGTTCTTTCTTCCGACGTGATGAGATAGTTCACCTCCTGATTCAGCCAGTGCGCATACATCTCAGGAAGGCGCGGATCCTTCGCTAACATACTTGACTGCGCGAGCACCAGAGCAAAAACGAAACACGTAACTCGCGCGATAAGTGCTTTTATTCCCAAAATAGAACTACCCCGTTTCATCTGTCGGAGATTCATAGCGTAGGCGTCATTCTAACGCTACGGCGTACTCCAAACGATGCTCTCCCGGAAACCGCATTCACGCAGGAGTGATCTCCAGAATCTTGGATGTTGAGGCTTATCAACTTCAAATCATTTTCATGATTCTAAAAGGGAATCTGATTTGGCATACGTCGTGCGTATGCCGAATGAGATACGACCGTATAGGACAACCGTCCGTGCGCTCTGGATCGAACCGCTAAATTTGGAGAGACTAGTGAAGCTATTGATCAAAGGGATTTTTGTATCTGCTCTTATGTTCTCGACGGGAACTAGAGTCGGTCCACTGCTTTATGCGCAGGAGACGTCCGCAACACGGGGCGGATTGTCGGGCGTGATTACAGATGGCAGTGGTGCCGCCGTTACCGGAGCAAAAGTTATTTTGAAGGGTGCGACCGATCAAAAAGAAGTGATCACCGATGGTTCGGGACACTACACGATCGGCGGTCTGACGCCCGGCCTTTACACCGTGACAGCGACCAAGGAAGGCTTCAGTGCGACTGAAGCAAAGAACGTCAACGTTGTGATTGGACGTCTGTCCAGCTTCGATCTCGCGATGCAGGTAGGACAGGTCTCCGATGTCGTTGAAGTGAAGGCGAACAGCGTCGAGGTAAACACCGTTTCAACCGCCATCGGCAGCAACCTGGATTACACCTTCTATCAACAGGTCCCCGTGGCGCGAAATGTGGGAAGCCTGTTTTATACCGCGCCAGGCGCAGTCAACGGCGGCGGCACCGGAACAGCAAATCCATCCATCGGTGGCGCAACCGGCCTGGAGAATCAGTACATCATCGACGGCGTGAATCTCACCGACGTCGGTTACGGCGGCCTGGGCGTCTTCAGCCCAAACTACGGATCGATTGGAACAGGCATCAACCTCTCCTTCATCCAGGGCGTTCAGGTAAAGACCGGCGCTTTGGAGCCGAAGTACGGCCGAGCGGACGGCGGCATTGCGTTGATCGTGACGAAGACGGGCGGAAATCATCTTCACGGCGCAGTTACGGCTTTCTTCGCTCCCGGACAGTTCAGTTCGACCCAGCGCTATGCGGATGATTTCTTCAACCGCGTGAACACCCATGGCCGCATCTTCAGCGTGCCCCAGTATGACGCAGCCGTTGAACTAGGCGGCTATATTCCCTTCCACGGTATGCGCGACAAGCTCTTCTTCTTTGGAGCCTTCAATCCTTCGCTCAACCAGGTGCAATATATCGCGCCTAAGGGTTCTGGCCTCGCAGCTCAGGGAGCCTTCACCAACTCCATCACGGCCTACAGCTGGGCCGGCAAGATCACGTACAAGCCTCTTGAAACGCTTACCTTTGACGCATCGGCCTTCGGCGATCCGTCAAGAACCAACTACGGCTTCGGGCCTGCCAGCGAGGATACTTTCCCGCTTTATCCCAATCTCAACCAGTCAAACTCCTCTAGTTTTAGCCGATGGAACTTTGGATCGCGCAATGAGGTCTTCCACATGAACGCGGCGATCACGCCCACCTGGGTCCTCAACATTGCAGGCACCGCAAAACAGACCCACTTCACAGAATCCGGATTTCAAAATCTTTTCGCCATCACGGACACCACGCAGGCTACCCTCGGCGTTGGCGCTCAGTTCACTGCACAGGGTCTAGGAATTTATCAGAATCCCAACACCCACGCGTACGCGTTCACTGCCGAAACGGAGAAGACCGTCAACTTCTTCGGAGCTCACACGCTTTCGATCGGTTACGAGTTCGATCGTGCCATCTATGACCTGCTCAAAGGCTACAGCGGCGGAACCTACGCCTTCCCCACAGCGAACGCTGCTGGCATTGCGACTCCCACTGGCCTTGCAGGTGCCCAAACAAGCGCCCAGTTCAAGCTGAACGTGGTCACCGATGGTTCCTGCCCCTCAAATCTCTGCCCGTTCATGACGATTCCGAACTACGGTCCGGCGCAAGTCTACCTGTCGCAGAACCGTGGTCTTTACAGCAACCCTCAAGCCTTCACCAGCGTTGGCTATCACCAGATCTATGCAAATGACGACTGGGTAGTGAATCGCCATATTAGCTTCAACGTTGGTCTCCGCTGGGAAGAAGAGCAGTTGAATGGTGTGGTTCAGCAGTACGTCTTCAATGACAACTGGTCACCTCGCCTCGGCGTCAACATCGATCCCTTCGGCGACCGTAAGGGCAAAGTCTTCTTCAACTACGCACGGTACACGCAGATGCTGCCCGCCGACGCTGCTGTCCGTGAACTTAACCAGGAGCAGGACATCTACCGCGCCAACTACACTCCGTTGCAGAGCGGTGGCCAGGCAGTTTTGAGCAACCTGGGAACGGTGATTCCGGTTCTTGACGCGGCGCATCTGATCAGTGGAGACCCCGCTGCAGGCGGAACGGCGGGAAGCGCTCTCTCCATCAGCGGCTCGGCACCAGAACTCATTGCTTCGGGAACGAAGCTGAACTACGAAGAAGAGTTCGTAGCTGGAATCGAACGTCAGGTGGGTCAGGGCTTCGTTGTGAGCGCGCGCTACACGGACCGTCGCCTTCTGAGAATCCTGGAAGATCTCTCCGGCGTTTCGCCTGAAGGTGCAAATGGCGGTCTAACGCAGAACTTCCTCATTGGAAACCCCAGCCCCTCCGCCGATTACTTCACGAATGAGCAGGAAGTCGCCTATACGACGACTCCACCGACCGACTGCCCCCTCGACTATGGCATCCAGAAGAACTCTGCTGGTCAGTCCATCGGTGGAGCATGCGGCCTCAACCCTGATGTTGCTGGTCTTACCATTCCTGACGGCAAGCCCGATGGATTTGCAGCAGCCCGTCGTCATTATCAGGCGCTTGAGATTGAAGCCAATAAAAACTTCAGCCACAACTTCCTTATGCGCGTGAACTATCGCTACGCGAAGCTCTTCGGCAACTACGAAGGTCTCTTCCGCAACGATAACGGACAGTCTGACCCCGGCATCAGCTCGCTCTTCGACTTCACCCAGGGTGTCCTTGGAGAACTCGGCGGACAGTTCAAGTCTGGTTACCTCAATACCGATCGGCGTCATGTCGCAAACCTGTACGGATCCTATGTCGTACCGAGCGGTTTCCTGAAGAACCTCACCCAGGGTATCGGTTTCCGCGGTCAGGCTGGCGCTCCACTCACGAACCTTGGCGCTCACCCCGTGTATGACAACGAGGGCGAGATTCCGCTGGGGAATGGACGTGGAAGCCTCGGTCGCACCGCTTCCAACATGCAGCTCGACCTTCACACCGATTACGCTATCCCGGTTCGCGAAGGTGCAAAACTGAAGCTCTCATGGGATATGTTCAACGTGCTCAACTCCCGGTCGCTCACACAGGTCGACCAGGATTCGGCCCTCAACTCCACAACTCCGAATGTCGATTTCCTGAAGCCTCTCTCCTTCCAGCGTGCCTTCTACGGACGCGGTTCAGTTCGTTTCGAGTTCTAATCAGAGCACAACTCAAAACGATGATGCCCTCGCTTACGCGAGGGCATCACTATTTAAGGACCTGGTAAGCACCGATTACTCGCGTGCAACCGATTTCCGCCCAGCAAGACGTCCGTCCATATCGGCGAGCACATACGCCACAACGGAGAGCATCGCCGTGTTCCGCTTGAAGGAATCAACGTCCACCTTATCCAGCGTATCGGCCTCGGTGTGGTGCCAGTCGAAGTAGTGATCGCCCACGGTCACGGGGCTCAGAGCTGGAACGCCATCCGCAGTGATCGGTCCAATGTCTGAACCGCCACCGCCGGCCGAAACCGTGTTCGCGCCAATCGATTCAAGCAAGGAAGCGATGTCCTTCATATAAACGAAGGACTGCTTCTCCGCCGGAGAGAGTGTGCTCTCATCCATTTCGCGCCGTGCTTCTGCCGGCGCAGCCGCTGCACCTGGAGCGGGAGGTGTAGGACGACGTCCGACGCCGAAGCCGCCATAGCCGATACCCAGTGGCTTCTCGGCGCCACCGTCCATCTCGATGGCAGCGACCTGATCACCGATCTTGTCACCGATGAACTTGCGGTAGGCTCGTCCACCCGTCCCGCCATTCTCCTCATTCACCCAGAAGACGATGCGGATCGTGCGCTTCGGCTTCAGTCCCAGCTTGTGGATCAGGTTCACGGCTTCGAAGGTCGCCATGATGCCGGAGCCATCGTCCTGTGCGCCCTGGCCTACATCCCAAGAGTCGATGTGGCCACCCAGAACGACCACCTGCTCGGGGTGCTCGCTGCCAACGATCTCGCCCATCACATTGCCCGCCTTCACGTCCTCTTCCATGTGCGCATCCATCTGCAGATGCACTTGTACGGGACCCTCTTTGCTCAGGCGCTCGATCATCAAGGCATCTTCCACCGAAATCGCTGCAGCCGGAATCTTGGTCTGCTTTTCGTCATAACGCAGCGTTCCGGTGTGTGGGGTCTGAAGCGCCAGACCGGTGGCGGAACGCACCAGCATAGCCACAGCGCCCTTGGCCGCGGCACGCGAGGCTCCGCCTGTCCGGTACGCCGAACCAATGCCGTAACCCTTCCATCCCGGATTGAAGACGACGATCTTCCCCTTGACCTGCGCCTCCGGCAGAGCATCCAGCTCGGCGAAGTCATGCACAAAGACGACATCCGCCGTGATGCCTTCCTTCGACGTGCCCACGCTCATGCCCAGGCCGAGCATGTGGAGGGGCTTCTTCACTGGACCGACCAGGGCCGCCGATTCACCACCGCGCACCCAGTGCGGCACCATCACTGCCTGAATCTGCACGTTCTGCAAACCTGCCTTCTTCATCAGGTCAGCACCCCACTCCACGGCGGTGTTCAGCTGAGGGCTTCCGCTCAACCGCTTGCCGATGTGGTCGCAGAGATACGTCAGATCCGCGTAGCCTTCGTTATCCGCCATCGCCGCCGTCAGGATTCTATCGGCATCCGTCTTATACTTCGCCGCCAGAGGTCCCGCCACCGCAGGCATGGTCGCGGGCCCCAACCCTGGAGCACCCATCTGTGCAAACACTGGCTGCGTTGATAATAGAGCCGCACCTGTCAACACCACCGCAAAACGCCTCATTACGATCTCCTGTCGTTCCTGATTGATTTGAAAGATTCATCGCACACAACACAGGCTGAGAACGATTCGCTCTCAGCCTGTGTTGGTTCGTCTGTCGGGTGCGAGTTAGAAAATGATCTTGCCCGCGAGCTGTACGTTGAACGGCTCGCCCGGCCCGATGCCAGGAGCGCCGCTGTTGGAGCGGGTGTTTGTGCTGCGACCGAAGGAGCTGCCCGTCGGCGTACCGGAGAGACTGGGGTTCGCCAGGTTCATGCGGTTGAAGATGTTGAACATCTCCGCACGCAGTTGCAAGTTGATGCCTTCGTGGATGTATGTGTTCTTCACGACAGCCGCATCGACTGTAGCGAATCCAGGTCCGCGATAGGCATTGCGTGCGGTTGTTCCGAAGGTGCCCGCAGGAGCCACCTGGAAGGCTGAACCGGTGTACCACTGGACATAGGGAGTTGCCCCAGCAGGACGGACCAACTGACGGTTCAGGCCCGCCTTTGGATCACCAATCTGATTCAGACGATCCTGAAGTTCGCCCGTGCCGCTGTTGTCCGTGCTGCCCAGCTTCGCAGAAAACGGCGTGCCAGTGTAAGCGGTGATGAAGGAGTTGACCTGCCAGCCACGCGTGAGGAGCTGCGCGTGATCGGTGAACTTCGGCACTTCGTAGACGATGTAGCCGTTGAAGGTATGGCGTACATCGAAGTCTGCGCTGCCGTACTCTCCATCGATGTTGGTCGAATCCTGCGGAGCGAATCCGCGGGTACCCGATACGTTATCGAAGGCATGACCGAAAGTGTAGGAGCCCTGCGCGGTCAGACCATGGAAGTTGCTCGTACGGAGCATCGCCTGGAGCGAGTGGTAGTTGGAGGCAGCCTTGCTTTCCATCTGGTTGATGGCCGCGATCGTCGTGCGGTTCGCCAGACGTGTGTCCGTGTAGAAGGGCCGACGTGGCTGGAGTGCAGCCACGGTCGCACCGATTCCGGGGCGTGCCTGGTTGATGTCACGAAGGCGGAACAGGCGACGGCCGAGCGAACCGACGTAGCTGATCTGCAACATCGTGTTGCGGCTGATCTGGTACTGCGTGTTCAGGTTGAAGTTCTGCACATACGCCGTCTTGAAGTTGGGGTCAACGGTAGAGAGACCGAGTGCGGCGGGGATGGAGGCGCCGACAAAGGGATTCACACCGGTCTGCCACTGGTACAAGCTACGGCTCAGGTTGAGTACAGGAGTCGTGCCGGTTGGATTTGCCTGAACACCTGCTGCACCACCATTACCTGGACGGTTGTCGAAGAAACCGTTCCAGTTCGGAACGTCGAAGTAGATACCGTACGTTCCGCGAATCACCATCTTCTGCGAGGGCTGCGCCGAGAAGCCGAAGCGAGGAGCGAAGTTGGTCTTGTTGGAGTTGTAGATGGAATCGAGGCCCTGGCCGACAATCTGCAGACCATAACCATCGGTATTCGCTGCGCCCGGACGGAAGCCCGAGATCACTCCATTGGAGGTGAAGGGTCCGTTGTAGGTATAACGCACGCCGTAATTCAGGGTCAGCGAGGGAAGAAGCGTGTAGGTGTCCTGCGCGAAGATATCGAACGCCTTGTTGTAGATACCACGGCGCAGCGAACCCTGCGTGAAGGAAGAAGACGCCACGTACCCCGCGAGGTAGTCGGCCAGTCCTTTGACGGCCTGCGTGGTGTTATCCGCAGCATAGGAGGTTGCTCCCGCAGGAAGCGCGACACCCGGCTGTCCGGTTGTCGCGTTGATCGCCGTGGCGTTGCCTGAGAAGGTGAAGGTTCCACGGACGTTGCGCTGGTACTGCAGATCCATGTAGTTGCGACGGAACTCACCACCGACGCGGAACTGGTGCTTGCCCTTCAACCAGGTCAGCGTGTCTGTGAGGTGACCGGTGTAATCCTTACGTCCAAGCGGCTGTGTTGGGCCAACCTGATCGAAGTCCGAAGAGGAGCTGATGGTGATGGTAGGGGCACCGAAGAGCGAAGGGTTGGTCACACCGGTGTTGAGACCGAGCGCAGGAATGTTCTGGCTGTGGTTCTGGTCGTTGAAGGTCTGGTTGAAGACACCTACGCCAGCGAGGAGCTGGTTCGAGATGTGATCCGTGACCGCCCAGTTGTGAACGACAGTAAAGTTCTGTGTGATATCTGGAGCGACCTGATAGTAGTCCGAGATGTTCGGACCAGCGTTCGCAAACTGGCGGCCCGTGCCGATGAAGGCACGCGCGGAGAGCTGCTGGCGCGGCGTGATCGTCCAATCGATCTTGCCGATCGAGTTATCGCTGTAGCCGTGCTGAGGTGTGGTGTCCAGAAAGTTACCGTTTGCGGCGGGGCCGGAGTTCTTGTTGCCCTGGGGCCACAGCGAGAGCACGCTGAGCGAGAGAGGATTTACGGGGATTCCATGAGAAGCAAGAAGCGCGGTCGCCTGCGCCACATACGCTGCAGTTGGTTCCGTTGCAGAAGCAGAGTTCGCGATGGTGTACTTCTGACGCTCATAGTTGACGAAGTAGAAGAGCTTGTCGTGAACGATGGGACCGCCGATCGAACCGCCGAACTGCTGGTTGCGGAGAGCAGGCTTGCGGTCCGTGTCCTTAAGGAACGGGCTGCGCGCCGCGAAGAACTCGTTACGGTTGAAGTAGTATGCCGTTCCGTGGATGCGATTCGTTCCTGACTTGATGGCGAGAGAGATGAGACCGCCACCGTTGCGACCGGACTCTGCATTGGCCTGGGACTGAACGGTGAACTGATCGATCGCGTCGATCGGGATCGTCACGCCAGCGATAGAGCCTACGCCGCCCTGATTGGCTGCTGCGCCGTTCTGCCAGATGTCGTTATTGTCGGCACCGTCGATCTGGTAGTTGTTCTGGTTCGTACGCGTTCCGTTCAGGGAACCAGCGCCGTTGTATCCAGGGACGATCTTGATGAGCTGCGTGAAGTCGCGACCGTTGAGAGGCATGTTTTCTACTGCCTTCTCGTTGACCACAGCGTTGTTCGTCGAAGAGACGGTATCCAGAGAGACTGCCGCCGCGTTGACTTCAACCCGTTCCGTCGAAGTCGAAACGCCAAGCTTGATCTCCAGGGAGTAGACCTGGCCTGGGCGAACCACGATCTTATCGATCTTCGTGGATTGAAAGCCCGGAGAGGTGACCTCGATCGAGTAATTTCCGAGAGGAAGATCGGGGAAGGTGTAGTCGCCCGAACTGGTGGACTCGAGATCGCGCTTATAGCCCGTGTCTGTGCCTGTCAAAGAGATCTTGGCATTGGGAACCACTGCGCCACTGCTGTCCTGCACTGTTCCAGCGATGCCGCCGCGGAACGTCTGTGCTGTGATCGCTTGCGTCAGCGCAAGAATCAACACCATCAGGACCAACTTCACTTGCCTCGGAAATGACTTCATGTTTAGAGCTCTCCTGTACTTTTCTGCTGAGCGAATCTATCGCTTCAGTTACATCCCAACGGGTGAAGAGATGCACGTGTTCGGCGGCGAGCGCGAAGCTCTCCTACACAGTCTTGGTTACAAGACCGCGCTCGATTTGAATGAGGTGATTTGTCCCAAGATAGAACTACGTACGCGCTAACGCAAGAAAAAACGGCGACTTTGGCATTTTTATTTACAAAGTCGCCGTTTTTGTAACTTTCCCGAAATCAAAATGTGCTTCCCGTTAGCTGCCAAAAGGCTGTGTCAGCGAAGGACTCGTCGGCGTCATCATCTCCGCACCGTGCTCCGTGATGGCCATGTCATCCTCTAACCGAACGCCGAACTCGCCCTTGAGATACACGCCTGGCTCATCCGAGAAGGTCATTCCCGGTCGCAGCTTCGTCGTGTTTCCGCGCACCAGGTAGGTCCATTCATGCCCATCCATTCCAATGCCATGGCCGACTCTGTGCGTGAAGGTTTTGTAATCCGGGCCAAATCCCGCGTCGGTGATGACCTTGCGTGCAGCGGCATCCACGGCCTGACATTCCACGCCAGGCTTCGCCGCCGCCAGTGCCGCGGCCTGCGCCTGGTGCACCACATCGAAGACGCGCAACATCTTATCCGTCGGTTTGCCGTAGACGAAGGTACGCGAGAGGTCAGAGACGTACCCTTCCACCATGCAGCCGTCGTCGATCAGAACAATGTCGTTGTCCTTGATCACCTGCGGCGTGATGGATCCGTGCGGTAAAGCGCTGTAGATTCCGGTCTGGCAGCTCGTGTCTCCAGGAAAGCCGACGTGCCGGTACGCTGCATCGCACATCTCGCTGAACTCCGCCGTAGTCAGGCCCGGATGAGCGGACTTCCAAACTGCTTCGTAGACCTGCAGCGTTACGGAGCACGCGAGCTTCATCAGCGCTAACTCTGCCGGACTTTTGATCATGCGGCAGCCGGCGATCACTGGAGTCGCATCTACCACGTGCAGATTGCCGCAGGCCTTCGCGATTTCGTTGGCATAGACGAAAGGCGTTTTCTCTTCGATGCCCAGTGTGCCCGAGTTCACGCCTCCATCGGCAAGCCCCTTGCGTACCAGAGCGTAAGGACTTTCGTGCTCCTGCCAGGTGTAAATGCGGATCGTTGCGCCTCCCGGAAGAAGATTCATCCGCTCCATCATGCGGTCTTTCTCAAAGGCCGGACAGACGACGAAGGCGTCGCCCTTCTGGGGGATGACAAAACAGAACATGCGCTCACTATTCCCCAGACGCATGCCTGTGAAATACACCAGGGATGTGCTGCCCGCCAGCAGAATCGCATCGATTTTTTCTTCCTTCATCAACCGGCGCGCGGTTTCGAAGCGAGCTTCCCGCTCGGCGAGCGTGATAGGCACAGCTTCGGCCTTGCGGTTCTTGAGCGCGGCAATAGCAGAAGGGAGTGCTCGGGAAGAGCCTTCCGGCCGATGCTCTGTTCGTTGCCCTAAAGCCAATGCGGAAGGGGTTGCAAGCAGACTGGTTTGCAGAAAATGGCGACGTTCCAAAGGAGGGCCTCTTTTTGATGGAGATTGGGGATGCAGGTTTCGCTCATTCTACGCAACTGAAAAACAGATCGACGTCGACGATCCAACAGATAGAGGTTAAGAAAAAAAGGAATCGAACGATATCGGTCCGGCTTCAGATGCATTACAGGCTGCGATTGCAGGCCTACAATTGTTCTACGGACTCTGGAGGTCAACATGGCAACTACGCCCCGGAACGATACCGCCCCCCAATCGACGCCCGCCGACCATCAAGATCAGGCCGAAGGCCGGATGGACTCACACACACCCTCTCATTGGGAAGCTGAAAAAACCGATATTAATAGTGAAGCCCGCATCCGCAACAACGCAATCTCCTCAGACGGAGCAGCGGGCGAGGCCCTGGAACAACCAAGCTGGAAGTTCCACCCCGTTCAGGCCCAGTTCCCCGCCGATCTGCGCCCCATGTGGCTGACGGAGCCCGAGCACTACGCCGCCGGCGTGGCCGCTGTCGTCCGTTCGACCGAACATCTGTTCATGAACAAGTCCATCCTGCGTGGCGCGAGTTCCCTTTCCATCCTGAATCACTCCCACGGCGTCGATTGCATGAGTTGCGCATGGCCGGAGACAGACGGACACCGCAAGTTCTTCGAGTTTTGTGAAAACGGCGCAAAAGCCGTTGCGTGGGAGACCGACTCGCGCAAATGCGGACGAGAGTTCTTCGCCCAGCACTCCATCGTCGAGCTCTCCAATCATGACGAGTACTGGCTGGGCCAGCAGGGCCGCCTGACCGAACCCATGGTCCTCCGCGAAGGCGCGGACCACTACACGCCGATCTCGTGGGATGAGTCCTACCAGATGATCGCGGACGAACTCAACGCGCTCGAAAGCCCCGACGAAGCTGTCTTCTATACCTCCGGTCGCGCCAGCAACGAGTCCGCCTTCCTCTACGGCGTATTTGCACGGCACTTCGGCACCAACAACATGCCGGACTGTTCGAACATGTGCCACGAGAGCTCTGGATCGGCACTGACCGAGTCCATCGGCATCGGCAAAGGCACAGTAAAGATCGACGACTTCGCGAAGGCGCAGGTCATCTTCCTCATCGGCCACAATCCGGCGACAAACCATCCCCGCATGCTCACGACGCTAGCTCAGGCAAAAGAAGCCGGAGCAACAATCATCTCCATTAATCCTCTCGTCGAAGCCGGTCTGCTGCGCTTCAAGGATCCCCAGGAACCAAAGGGCGTCATCGGCAACGGGCAAAAGCTTACCGATCTTTACCTGCAGATCCGTATCAACGGCGACATCCCTCTCTTCAAAGGGATTCTCAAAGAGATGCTCGCGATCGAAGATGCGAATCCGGGCAAAGCCTTCGACTGGACGTTCATCCGCGAAAAGACTTCAGGCATCGACGAACTGATCGCCGATCTACGACTGGCGGATTTCGATGTGCTCGTCCATGAGTCCGGCGTTCCGCGCGAGAAGATGCGTGAAGTCGCGGAGTTACTGGTGAAGTCGGACCGCATCATTACTGCATGGTGCCTTGGTCTGACGCAGCAGAAGACCGCTGTAGCGGCCATCCAGGAGCTGGTCAACATCAACCTGTTACGTGGCGCCATCGGCAAACCCGGCGCGGGCGTCTGCCCAGTACGCGGCCACTCGAACGTCCAAGGCGATCGCACCATGGGCGTCTGGGAGCGGCCACGCGAACCCTTCCTCAATCAACTGCAGAAGGTCTTCGGCTTCGATCCACCGCGTCATCATGGCTTCGATGTCGTCGAATCGATCAAGGCGATGCACGCGGGCAAGGCAAAGGTTTTCATCGGCCTCTGCGGCAACTTCCTCTCCGCAGCTCCGGATACCGAGTACACGGCGGAGTCCATGCGCAATACGCGCCTGACCGTGCAGATCAGCACCAAGCTGAATCGCGGCCATCTCGTCACCGGCAAGAGAGCACTCATCCTTCCAGCGCTTGGCCGTACCGAACTCGATGAGCAAAAGTCTGGTCCTCAGTTCCAGAGCACAGAGAACTCGATGGGCGTCATAGAGATGTCGCACGGACGCCTGGAGCCTGCGTCGAAGCTTTTGATGTCGGAGCCTGCGATGATCTGCCACATCGCCGCACGCACGCTCGGCGCGAAGTCGAAGGTCGACTGGCTCGCGTTGATCGACAACTACGATCTGATCCGCGACCTCATCGGGCAGGTGATTCCAGGCACCGAAGGTTACAACGAGAAGGTGCGCCAGAAGTTTGGCTTCTACCTTCCGAACAAGCCGCGCGAAGGCGACTTTGCCGACACCAAAACGGGCAAGGCTAACTTTGCCGTGGTGGAGTTGCCAAAGCACGATCTCAAGCCAGGTCAGTTGGTCGTCACAACGGTCCGTAGTCACGACCAGTTCAACACCACGGTCTATGCCTGGAACGATGTCTATCGCGGCATTCACAACGAACGCCGCGTCCTGATGATGAACACCGAAGACATGCGTGAGCGCGGTCTGAAGGCGGGGGACATCATCAACATCACCAGCTATTTCAAGGAACAAACGCGATACGCCAAGCGTTTCGTCGTGGTTCCTTATCGGCTGAGTAAAGGCGACTGCGCGGGATACTTCCCCGAACTCAATGTTCTGCTGCCCATCGGAAGCGTTGCGGAGAAGAGCAATCAGCCTGCTGCAAAACACATCACGATCACGGTAGAGAAGTCGAATGAATCGGGCATGCCTCTTCATACTCCCTGGTACGACCGTTTGGTTCCTGGCTCTTTCGCACCGTAGCAGACCCTTTATTTCGTTTCACGGGGCCAATCCAATCTCCTGGATCGGCCCTTTTCTGTGCACCAGGCTGCGGGAGTTCCGCATCCAAAAAGTGTCCGTCGGAAGGAAGAAGAATGAACTCAAAGCGTTGGGGTATTGCGGCCGCAGGCGTGCTTTTGCAGGTCGCGCTCGGCGCAGTCTATGCGTGGAGCGTATTTCGTAAACCACTGGCGACCCAGTTTCACTGGAGCATTGCAGAGGTCACGCTCACTTTTACGATTGCGATTTTTGTCCTCGGTGTGGCCGCATTCTTCGGTGGTCTCTGGAACGATCGCAGCGGCCCTCGCGTCGTTGCGATGACGGGTGGCCTGCTCTACGGCATGGGTACGATCCTGGCCAGCCTCTCCGCAGGTCGGCTCTGGTGGCTCTATCTTACTTATGGCTTCATCGGTGGCATAGGTCTCGGATTCTCCTACATCATTCCGGTCTCTGTGCTGGTGAAGTGGTTCCCGGACAAACGAGGGCTGATGACCGGCATCGCCGTCGGCGGATTTGGTGCAGGCGCTCTCATCACCGCTCCGGTGGCCACGCGCCTCATCCAGAGCGTAGGTGTAATGACGACCTTCGCTTATCTGGGCACGGCGTATCTCGTGATCTGTGTCGGCGCTGGCTTCTTTATGCAGAACCCACCTGCGGACTGGAAGCCGGAAGGCTGGACCCCAAAGGTATCGGCTAAGTCGCAGGCGGCCCGTGACTTCACTCTGGGTGAGGCGTTGAAGAGCTGGCAGTGGTGGGCACTCTGGGCTCTCCTCTTCCTGAACACATCGGCAGGAATCTCGATCATCTCGCAGGAAGCTCCAATGTTCCAGGAACTCACCAAGGTGAGCGTGATCGTTGCCGCGGGCATGGTTGGCATCGTAAGCATCGGCAATGCTTTGGGCCGCGTCTTCTGGGCCTGGGTATCGGACTTTCTGACGCGGCGATATACCTTCCTCGTCATGTTCCTCATGCAGGCCGTGCTCTTCTGGTTCCTTCCCAGCCTCGGTAGCGTGGCTCCGCTCACTATCGTCGCCTTCGTCATTCTGACCTGCTACGGCGGCGGCTTTGGCACCATGCCCGCTTTCGCGGCTGACTACTTCGGCTCACGCTATGTCGGGCCTATCTATGGCCTGATGCTTACGGCGTGGGGCTTTGCCAGCGCCTTCGGGCCTTTGCTGATTGCCCATTTGCGACAAACCAGCGGCTCCTTTGTCGGCGGTCTGCACGTTCTTGCCGTCGTCATGCTCGTCTCCGCCGTTGTGCCTTTTATTGTCCGGCCACCTAAACCCGCTGCAAGTGCCACTTCAACGACACGATAGCGAACTCCACCGACCGCGCCTGGCTTGCGTCGAACGCGGCCTGAATCACCCTTCCGAGAGGCAGTATGAAAACCGTATTTCGTTCCGCGTTAATTGCGGTCGCGATGGGCACCGTCCCATTTCTGGCCGCACAAAAGACAGCAACAGCGCATCCGAAGCATGCCGGAGCACGTCGCAAGACAACCACCCTGAGTTCTCTGGCAGAGCAGATGCAACAGATGCACGATGACTTTCAAAGTCAGATCAACCTGCTGAAGCAGCAGCTTGCAGATCGCGATGCGCAACTCGCTGCCATGCAACAGGCCAACCAGCAGCAGACAGCCGTAACCTCCGCACAGACTCAGTCTGTCTCGACGGCCGTGGAACAAAACACCGCTGCGGTTAATAATCTTCAAACCAGGGTGGAGCAGATTCACACCACCGATGCCGTTGTAACCGCCAAGGTGGAAGAGGTTCAACAATCTCAGGAGACCCTCCGCAAGGCGGTGGATGAACCCTCGGCGATCCATTACAAGGGCATCACCCTTGTTCCGGGAGGCTTCCTTGCAGCCGAGAGCATCTGGCGCCAGCGCGCGATGAATGCCGACATCTACACCAACTACAACGCCACCCCCTTCGGTGCAGCAGGCGAAGCGCACACCAGCGAGTGGGTGCCCTCGGCGCGCCAGTCGCGACTCTCCTTGCTGGCCAGTGGAAAGGTTCCCTTCGGCACCATCAGCGGATACTTTGAAGGCGACTTCCTCTCCGCAGGTACGACCTCCAATAATCTGCAGACCAACAGCTATACCCTTCGTATCCGGCAGGCGTGGGGACAGGCCCAGGCCGGTCGCACAACGTTTACCGGTGGCGAGATGTGGACATTGCTGAGTGAAGACAAGAAGGCCGCAAGTCCGGGACAGGAGGCTCTGCCGCTCTTCTTCGACGGTAATCTTCACGTCGGTTACACCTATGTGCGGCAGGCTGGCTTCCGTGTTCAGGAGGCCTTCACGCCCTCCTTCACGCTGGCCGCCTCGGTGGAGAACTCGCAGTATCAGTTTGCTGCAAGCAACGCCGGAAGTAACTTCTTCTTCGGTTCGGTGGGTGCTGCAGGTGGTCTGAATAACTCCGCCGCGAACTACACCAACCAGGTCGCACCCGATGTCATCGTGAAAGCCTCCTTCGATCCGAAGTATGGCCACTATGAAATCGGCGGCGTCGCGCGCTTCTTCCGCGATCGCTACTACCCAACGACTGGAAGCTCCGCCAATGCGCAGAACGACACCAAGCTGGGCGGAGGCGTTGTTGCAAGTGCGCGCTTCCCTGTTGGTTCGAAGACCACAGTCGGTCTGCATGTTGTAGCTGGCGACGGCACGGGCCGCTACGGCGCATCCATTCTTCCGGACGTCACCGTGCATCCCAATGGAACACTGGAGCCTCTGCGCAACGCACAAGGCCTCTTCTCGCTTGAAGTACATCCCACACCCCGGCTCGACCTCTTCGCCTATGCGGGCACAGAGTACGTGCAACGGACAACGTATCTCAACTCGGCCGGAGTCCTTGTTGGCTACGCGCCTGTGACGGGCTCCAACACGGGCTGCGGTGTGGAGGCACCCCCCACGGGCGGGACCGGATTCAATCCCGGCACTGGGACATGCCTTGGTGCAACACGGAACCTTATGCAGGGATCGCTGGGTTATCAGTACCGCATCTACAGCGGTCCAAAAGGAAAGCTGCAGTATGGTCTGGCGTACAGCTACCTGGAACGAAACGCCTGGTCAGGAGTTGGTGGATCGCCAAAGGCCACGAACAACTTCGTCTACACCAGCTTCCGGTATTACATTCCGTAACCTGAACGTATTTACAGCAAAGAGAGGGAAGACCTGTGCAGGTCTTCCCTTTTCCGCTTCTGGCCCTGATCAAATCCTCAAACAAAGCCCTCCGCTTCGCTGCGGAGATGACAAAGAAGAGCTACAGCCTCGGCTCAAACCAGGATCGCTCGTACTTGGCTTGCCATCTTCCACATGCCCGGCAAACCGCCGCAGAAATCCTGGATCCTCCCCTGAAGTGATGGAGAGATCGAACCATCCATCCGTAGCTTTCAGCGAAATATTCAGCGTAGCGCTCTCATGCGCCTGCGCGACCTGTGTCTGATGTGAACCCGCATACGCCTCGGAGAGATTCACCGAAATATTCTGCGCCGTAGGATTGTGAATCACGACTCTGAGTGAGAGCGTGGAAGAGTCCTGCTGCAGCGTAACCTCTGGCTGCGCGCCATCCACCGAGCCCTTTTGGTGGACAAGATATCCATTCGGCCCATGCACCAAAAGATCGAAGCTTCCTGACGGCTCCCAGAAATCGCTCAGCGTGTCACCCGCAGAGACGGTATAGCGGCGGGGCTCTGCCTCTGCGTGCTTCGCGTCGAAGACATAAAACGCCGCGCCCGCACTGCCACGATTCTTCATCTCAAGCGTGACGCGGCCCAAGGCAACACGGCATTGCGTCTCGATGCGATACGGCAGGGCTCTCGCCGGACGAGTTCCCGGCTCCTGCTGCGGCATCTGTTGCTGCGGCGGGACCTGGTAGGGAAGATGCAGAGAGTTCACCGGCGCAGGCACAGGAAAAGAACTGCTGCGCCTCGGAGCTGCATTGGAAAAATCGAAGGCCGCCGTAAGATCGCCGCACACCGCGCGACGCCACTTGCTGATGTTCGGCTCCTCGACTTGAAAACGCTTCTCCAGAAACTGCAACACAGACGTGTGATCGAAGACCTGCGAACAGACCCATCCACCTGTGCTCCACGGAGAGAGAACCAGCATGGGAACACGTGGCCCCAGACCAATCGGCTGCAGGCCTCCGGGATCCGCTCCCGGAACCAGCGGATGCATCTCGTGCGGGTATTTATCCAGATCGAGAAATTCATCCAGCAGACTCTCGCGAAGATCCGCCGAGACCATACCACTCTGCCCCGCAGCATTCGTCTTCGGAGGCATCGGCGGAATGATGTGATCGAAGAGACCATCGTTTTCGTCATAGTTGATGAGGAACGCCGTCCTGCTCCAGACATCCGGATCGGCCGTTAGCGCCTCCATCACCTGCGAGATGAAATAAGCACCGTCCGTCGGCGAAGCCTCGGGATGTTCGCAGTACTTATACGGCGCAACGACCCACGAAACCTGCGGCAGCGTTCTCTTCTCCACATCGCTACGAAGATCGCGCAGCGTGTGATTCGAGACGCCCTGGCGCACGAGCGGACTCACAGGCGAAGCGCCCTCCTGCACCTGGTACTGCGCAAAGAACTCCAGGGAGTTGTCCGTGTAATTGTCCGTCGGTGTTCCGGGTACACCTGTGCCGCCCTGGTAGACCTTCCACGAGACTCCGGCCTTCTGCAGACGTTCCGGGTACGTCGTCCACGTATACCCGTTCGTCTTCGCTCGCTCTTCCAGGCCTGGCCCGTTTGGCTTTTTCCCCATCACATTCCGCGCATCGATCGTGCCCGACCAGAGATAAATGCGGTTGGGACACGTATTGGAATGGGTCGAACAGAAGTACGCGTCGCACAGCGTGAAAGCATCTGCCAGAGCGTAGTGAAAGCTGACATCCTGCCGCTTGAGATATCCCATCGTCAGGACATCCTGCTTCTGGTTCACCCACTGGTCGTAACGGCCGCCGTTCCATGCAAGATGTCCGCTGCTCCAGCCGTGGTCCGTTCCTGCCTGGAACTCCGTGGTCTGCTTCGGGTTGAGGTAGAACGGCAGTACGTGCGTCGCATCTGGAGAGAGGCCGCGGTCGTGATAGCGCTTTGTCTTCACCGCAGCTACTGGCTGATGCCATACGCTCTGTCCGTTGGGCAGAGGTGCGGGCCGCGGATCGCCAAAGCCACGCACACCGCGCAGGGTTCCGAAGTAATGATCGAAGGAGCGATTCTCCTGCATGAGAATCACGACGTGCTCCACATCCTGAATCGTGCCCGTGCCGCGACGCGGCGCGATGGCCAACGCGCGCTGGATCGCCGGAGGCATCATGGCTGCACCGGCGGAGGTCGCCGTCATGCGAAGAAAGTCTCTTCTGGTCTTCATCGTCTCTTCTCTAAAGATAAAGGGAGCCAAAGAAGTTCCGGCTCCCTTGTTGCTTCTTCTGCTTTACGCGCGTTTAGAACTGCAGCCGCATGGAGACCTGCCCGGTACGCGGACCGCCGAAATCGGCGGCGCTGGCAGCCGTGATCTGGCCGAAGGCAGCGCTGGAGATATCCATGTTCGGATTTCCAAGGTTCGTGTGATTCAGCACATTGGTGAAGGTTCCTTCCGCGCGCAGCGAGACGCGATCGGTGAGGGTGAAGACCTTATTCAACCCAAGGGAAAGATTCACCGTTCCCGGGCCAACCAGAGAGCCGTTCTGCGCATTGCCGAAGCGGCCGATCGGAGCCGGATCGCCTGCCTGCCCGCGCCCAGTGTGGCACGGTGTGCCGGCCACCCAGTTAGGATCGCCCGGGCAGGTGAAGGCCGCCTTGTTGAACCATGTGAGTGCAGTTCGATTCGCCGGTGTGGTGCTTACACCTGTAACGCGGTCGACCCTCTGCGAACGGCTTCCAAGCGCAGCTCCGTTATTCGCACTGTTCAAACCAGAGCCCGTACCCGACGGATCGCCCTCTCCACTAGAGAAGTACGGCGAGAGGAACGGTCCGGTCTGCACCAGACCGATACCGCTGATCTGCCAGCCACCGACTGCCGCATCCACCAAGCGATTCATCTTGCCACCGAACTGGCGTCCACGCCCAAAGGGAAGCGCATACACCAGCGTGGTGCTCCAGCGATGTCTGCGTGAGCCATACACCTGTCCAAAGTCCACACTGGGATCCCCTGCAAACGAGGCGCGCGAGCCTCCACTCTCACTGGCAAAGCTGCTACTGTTCGGTCCCTGGTTATCCGAAAGATTCTTCGCGAGCGTGTAGGTCGTGTCGAAGGTGAAGCCGTCTCTCAGGTGGTGGAAGAAGTTGACCTGTCCGGATTGGTAGTTGGAGTCGGCTCCCGTGGAACGTGTGTTGATCGTGCCCCAGTTGGGGAAGGGACGAGCGGAGAGAGGCTGATTCGCCGCCGACGTCGTCGAGGAGTAAGGCAGGTCGTTCAGATTCGGTGCCCACACAAGATGGCGCGTGGTCATGCCGATATAAGAGACCCGAAGACCATAGCTGTTTCCAAGATCGCGGTCGATCGAAAGCGAGAACTGGTTGGAGTACGGGTCCTTCCAATGGATATCGTTCGCTGTGCCGAAGTAGGCCTGGCCGAAGCCCACAGAGCTGGAGCTTGTACCCGAACCGGCGAAGATGCTCGGCCACACGTATGAAGGCCCCGTGGCCGTTTGCAGATTGGCATACTGCACCGTGTTGGCCTGCAGCGTCCCGGTAAGAGAGTAAAAGTTCGAACCCAGAAGGGTGATGTTGTAGAGCCCGTATCCACCACGGATGACTGTGCGATTGCCGCCGAAGGGGCGATACGCAAAACCGAAGCGTGGGGCAAAGCGCGTCTTGATCGCAGTCCGCAGACCATCGGGAAGACCCGCCTGCACATTGTCCACTGTAGGGGTGCAGGGGGCTCCGTTCTGTGCCGCAACGCCGGACGTCTGTCCAAGGCCGCAGGAGTTGAAGCTGGCCAGGTAATCCGTGGAGACGAGGTTACCTTTGCCTACGGGATAAATCACGCGTCCCGACTTTGGCACCGAGGGATCGAAGTTACCGATGTTGCCACTGGGATCGTGATACGCCGGATGGAACTCGTAACGCAGACCGAAGCTCAGCGTGAGATTATCGCTGGCGCGCCACTGGTCCTGCGCGTACGCGTGGTAGTGAAGCGTCTTTCCATCGTTGTCCGACTGCACCACGTCGTAGAACGTCGTGCTGGGCGCACCGATCAGGAAGTCGGCAAACTCACTCCCCGTGAAGGTAGCGGGAGAGTAGTTGAACGTACCGTAGTTGTCCGCTCCATTGAAACCGAGCGGTGTAAGCGCCTCGATGCGTCGGATGTCCACGCCAAACTTCATCGTGTGGCGCCCCTTCACCCAACTCACGTTATCCGTGAAGACGTGCATGCGCGACTTCGTTGTGGAGTTGAGACGTCCTGCATTCAATGAAGTCAGATAGTTAAAATCTAACTCTGGAATGCCGTTGTAAAAGAGATTCTGCAGACCGGTAAGTCCAGAGCTTTCCGTGAAGGCCTTACCATCCAGCGAATTGGTATTTCCCGAAGTATCGAAGGTGAAACCGTAGCGAAACTCATTGATCAGGTTCGAGGTGAAGTTATAGTTTCCCGCAACCAGGAAGATGCGATCCTGCACTGAGTTCGTTGTCGATGGCACCAGCAGACTATTCGGTGTATGGGGCTCGTAGTTCTTCCATGTAAAGCGCGCAAAGATAAGCGCCTTCTGACCGAAGTACTGATCGCCACGAACATCGAACTGGTTGGACGTGAGAGAAGTGTCCTTGTTGGTTGAATAGTTGAAGACGCCCGGAACATAAGTGGACGTGTCACCTATGTTCGGATCCGGAAAGAACTGCAGAAACTTCTGCGCAACAGGATTGATCGGCACAGCAGAGAGCGCATAGTTGCCGCCCGTAAAGGGATTGCGCAGCGAGGTCAGACCGGCGACGCGCGAAAAGTCTCCATTCTTCATCGCCGCTGTCGGCACAAAGTACTGCTGCGAAGAGGTGCGTGGGCTACGGTATCCCTCATAGGTACCGAAGAAAAATGTTCGGTCATGGCCGTTATAGAGATGGGGAAGAACTACAGGTCCACCCAGCGTTCCACCAAAATCGTTGGTCACAAGATGCGCTTTCGTCAGCGCGCGGTAATCCTTCGCATTCAACGAAGAGTCCTGGTGATACCAGAAGACCGAGCCGTGCAGCTTGTTCGTTCCGCTCTTCGTAATCGTCGTCACTTCTCCTGGCTGTCCAAACTCGGCGGCATTCAAAACGCCGTCGACGCGCATCTCGGCGATGGACTCACCCGAGGGAAAAGCATTCGAAAGCGGAGAGTTTCCGCCTGTCGCGCTCTGTGTCGTGATGCCATCCACCGAAACCTCCGTCTGAAAAGGAAGGCCTCCTTGCACGGAATAGGTCGCGGTTTTTCCGGGTGCAGCGGTATCGGCCTGTACTCCCGGCAGAGTCTGGATCATTGAGAGCGGGCTCGTCCCGCTCTGGCTGGCGCGATAATTCGCAGGCAGATCACGCACGGCAACGCTGGAAAGCGATGCATCGATCGAAGGTGAATCTGTCTGGATGGTTCCCACGTCGCTGGCGTTGACGGAGACCTCCTGGTTCACGTTGCCCGCAGCAAGCGTCGTATCGGCTCGAAGCTGCTGACGCGCGGTGAGTCGCAGATTTTCCAGACGCTGCAGGTTGAATCCCTGCGCGGAGATCTCCACAAGATAGAGACCAGCGCTGAGGTTGGAGAACTGGTAGGCACCCGAAGCGTCAGAGGTGTCGGACTTGGTTACGCCTGTATCCACCCCCGTCAGTTTGACCGACGCATTCGGTACCGACGCTCCGCTGCTATCTCTCACAACTCCAAGAATGGTGCCCTGCGTGGATTGTGCGGAGCTCTGCGGAAGCAGGAACAGCGCATACAGAGCAAGAAAAAGGAAGCGAGAAAGACTCTTGAAACGCATAAATCTCCTGAAGTGTGTGCAGCCAGGTAGTCGACGACGAATCGCCTTCCATCGAAGTGCTCGACGAAAAGAAATGGAAAAGTTAACTGCAGCATAGAGAGAGACGCGGAGTTAGCCCTAGCGCTTTTGGCCTAAAAATGGAGGAAATCCTTGAATTTCACAGAAAATTAACCCTCCCGTGCGAGGCTGTGTTCATGCGTTGCTGCTGAGAACATTTACGAGAGATTTCCTGTTTGCACACACGCATCCAGGCACCGGACGTGATGGCACAGCGCTCCACCTGCCTCCGGGATGCACGAGACACCTAGGTCAGCAACAGGCAGTTCATCGTGTGCGCGTATTATGCGTTAGATCGAGGATCGACTTCAGCGGCAGAGATATCGGCGGATCATCGCCAGAGAGAGCACCTATGGAAGAACAGCCGCACCTGAAGGCGACTCTGAACACATGGCAACTTTGGGGAATCGCCGTGGGGCTCGTTATCTCCGGCGAATACTTCGGTTGGAGCTATGGCTGGGCCAGTGCAGGCACTCTTGGCTTTCTTGTAACCACCCTTTTCGTCGCAACGATGTATACCGCCTTCATCTTCAGCTTCACCGAACTCACAACGGCCATCCCCAACGCTGGCGGTCCATTCGCCTATGCGGAACGCGCCTTCGGCCAGTTCGGTGGATACCTCGCGGGCGCATCCACGTTGATTGAGTTCGTCTTCGCGCCACCTGCTATCGCACTCGCCATCGGCGCATATCTCAACGTGCAGTTCCCTTCCCTCTCTGCAAGGCACGCCGCAGTGATGGCCTATCTCCTTTTCATGGCGATCAATATCGTCGGTGTGCGCATCGCCGCCAGCTTCGAACTTTTGATTACGGTCCTCGCCATCATCGAGCTTCTCGTCTTCATGGGCGTCGTGGCTCCTGGGTTTCATCTGTCGAACTTCATGGCGAATGGCTGGGCGGGTCAAAATCATTTCGCACCTTCCACACTGCACGGCATGTTTGCCGCAGTTCCCTTTGCGATCTGGTTCTTCCTTGCGATTGAAGGCGTAGCCATGGCAGCGGAAGAGGCCGAGAGGCCATCACGCTCCATACCCATCGCATACATCGCAGGCATCTGCACACTGCTCGCACTTGCGATAGGCGTCATGTTCTTCGCTGGCGGTGTAGGCGACTGGCGCGTGCTCGCCAACATCAACGATCCGCTCCCGCAGGCAATGAAGATCATCGTCGGCCCTTCCAGTGGCTGGCTGCATATGCTGGTATGGCTTGGTCTCTTTGGCCTGATCGCTTCCCTCCACGGCATCATCTTCGGCTACTCGCGCCAGATCTTTGCGCTGGCCCGCAGCGGCTACCTGCCCGCACTCTTCGGCAAAGTACATCCCCGTTTCAACACGCCCTACGTCGCAATTCTTGCGGGAGGTGTCGTCGGCATCGCGGCCATCTACAGCGACTCGTGGATCACCTTTGGCGGGCAATCGCTCACAGCAAACATCGTCACCATGTCCGTGCTTGGTGCGCTGGTGATGTACGCCACAAGCATGCTGGCTCTCTTCCGGTTACGCAAGACAGAGCCAACAATGCCGCGGCCTTTTCGAGCAAGACTCTATCCGTTTTCGCCCCTGTGGACGCTGGCTGGCGTGTGTGTCTGCCTTGCCAGCGTCCTCTACTACAACCTGGTCATCGCAGCGCTCTTCCTCTGTCTGCTGGGCGCGGGTTATCTTCTTCTGCGACTGGCAAAACGACAAACGGCTTAGTTCACAAATTCCCGCAGGATTGCGAAGATGGCTTTTTCTCACACGATCAACGGATGCACCTACCGCTTCGACGACCTGAAGATGTTGCTTGCCAAGGCAACGCCAGCGCGATCGGGTGACGAACTTGCAGGCGTCGCCGCCGAGTCGGAGATCGTTCGCGCTGCGGCGAAACACGCGCTTGCTAACGTTCCTTTGAAACACTTCTTGGACGAAGCCGTGATCCCTTATGAAGACGACGATGTCACGCGGCTGATCTACGACACGCATGACTCTGTGGCCTTTGCTCCGGTCGCGCATCTCACCGTGGGCGAGCTGCGCGAGTGGCTACTACAAGAACCGCGCAGTACCGACTCACTCTTGCAGGTCAGCCGTGGTCTAACGCCCGAGATGGTAGCGGCCGTATCGAAGCTCATGCGCAACCAGGACCTGATCCTCGCAGCCAGCCGCTGCCGCGTCGTCACAAAGTTTCGCTCCACCATCGGCCTTCCTGGAACGATGTCTGTACGCCTGCAACCGAACCACCCCACGGACGATCCACAGGGCATCCTTGCCTCCGTCATCGACGGTCTTCTCTACGGCTGCGGCGATGCCGTGATCGGCATAAACCCCGCCAGTGACAGCGTCGCCTCCACGATCAAACTTCTGCGGCTACTCGATGATTTTCGTCTGCGCTTTGACGCTCCCGTACAAAGCTGCGTTCTCACCCATGTAACGAACACGCTCCAGGCCATCCAACAGGGCGCGCCCATCGATCTCGTCTTCCAATCCATCGCTGGAACACAGAAGGCAAACGAAGGCTTCGGCATCTCGCTCTCGATGCTCCGCGAGGCAGAAGAGGCAGCGCTCACCCTGCGTCGCGGGACCATCGGAACGGATTGCATGTACTTTGAAACCGGCCAGGGAAGCGCTCTCTCCGCAAATGCGAACTTTGGTGTCGACCAACAAACGTGCGAAGTCCGCGCCTATGCCGTCGCGCGCATGTGTCGCCCTCTACTCGTCAACACCGTCGTTGGCTTTATCGGTCCCGAGTATCTCTACGACAGCAAGCAGATCATTCGCGCGGGCCTGGAGGATCACTTCTGCGGCAAGCTGATGGGGCTTCCTATGGGCTGCGACGTCTGCTATACCAACCACGCCGAGGCCGACCAGGACGATATGGATTCGCTACTCACGCTTCTTGCCGTCGCCGGCGTCAACTTCATCATGGGTATTCCGGGTGCGGATGACATCATGCTGAACTATCAGAGCACCTCGTTCCACGACGCTCTTTATGTCCGCAGTATTCTCGGCCTCAAACGCGCGCCCGAGTTCGAGGAGTGGCTGCGAAAGATGCGGATCGCCGATGGAGAAGGAAGGCTGGCTTCGTCCGGAGATGCGTTTGCACGACTCATGCCGCCGGGGCTTCTGCAGGGGGAGGCATGAAGGACGAGTTAGCAAGCACGGACCCATGGCAGCACCTTTCGCAGTGGACCTCTGCGCGTATCGCGATGGGACGCGTCGGTTCGAGCCAGCCGACGAAGGCCGTGCTGGACTTCAACACGGACCACGCCACGGCGCGAGACGCGATCCATACAGCGCTTGACGTGGGGAGGCTCGAACGCAAATTACACGCCGCGGATTTCTCCTCTCTGCGAGCCTGGAGTAAAGCCTGCAACCGATCGGAGTATCTCCGCCGCCCCGACCGAGGACGCACTCTTCATCCCGCATGTATTGACGCATTGCAACCCAATGGCACACCGAGCACGCATCTGCTCACCGTCGTCGTTGCCGATGGACTCTCGTCGCTCGCACCCGCATCGCATGCGCTTCCGTTGCTGCGGCACCTGCGCGATGGCCTCGTTGGATGGGCGCTCGACTGCGTTGTGGTGGCCACGCAGGCGCGTGTTGCCTTGGGCGATGAGATCGGCCAGATACGCGGCTCGGAAGCCGTACTCCTTCTGATTGGAGAGCGCCCCGGCCTGAAATCTCCCGACAGCCTCGGGGCATATCTGACATACCATCCACGCATCGGATGCACAGATGCTGAGCGCAACTGCGTCTCCAATATCCGCCCCGAGGGTCTTTCGTATCAGAACGCGGTCTTTAAGATTCTGCACTTACTTGAGGGAGCTCGGATCCAGGGTCGTACGGGCGTTGCGCTGAAGGATAGCAGTGATCTCTTCGGTCTCGAACGGGGCGCACGCAAAAGCCGCCTCAACGGTTAGCCAGTCATTTGAGCACGAGTACCGCTTCGGGAATAACGGAGTCCAAGGCGTTACCTTAGGGAGCGCTTGAAGAAGAGACACTCCCTTTGCCGTGATAGTTTGACATCTCCGGGAAAGAGTTCTTGAAAACCCAACAGCTTCATTTCTCCAGATTTGCTCAGCGCTCTTTTGCCTCATTCTTTCGCGGTGTGATCGCGAAAGAATGCGGTCGCGCAGAGCGGATAAACAGATCCCAGCGAAGTCCCAATGGATGTGCTTCGCGCATCACCCACTCTTCGCGATGGAGCCGCGATGAATGGGGCACCCGATTCCTCGTCGCCGCTCTGCTGCTTCTCACAACTCTTCTCCCCGCTCAATCCGCTCGGAAAAGATTTCTGACGCCCCGAATCATCGGCCAGCAAAACCTCGCCGAGCGCCTCGCTGCAGCCCGCGCCACGCAAGCCGCCATGCTTGCCTCCACACCGCTCTCCACGCCGTGGCAACCGGCTGGACCGAACCAGGTCGAGACGACCCTCTACGGCGACGTCACAGGTCGCGTCACCTCCATCGCCATCGATCCGGCGGATCCCTCCGGCAATACCGTGTACCTCGGCACCACGGGCGGAGGTGTGTGGAAGAGCACCAACGCCGCTTCGTCAAATCCGTCCTTCGTTCCGCTGACCGACACGCTTCCGGTCTTCAGCGCGAACAGTGGCACCTCTGTCATCCCTTCTCTTAGCATCGGAGCCGTGAGCGTGCAGCCCGGCGGCACGGGCGTTCTGCTCGCAGGTACGGGCGACCCCAACGACGCCTCGGACTCCTTCTACGGTGAAGGCATCCTGCGTTCGGCGGACAACGGTCTGACCTGGACGATCGCGCAGAAGTCGAACGACGGCACAGCGGGCAGACACCTCTTCCTCGGCGAAGGGGTTGCAGGCTTTGCGTGGAGCGCGCTCTCTCCACAACTCGTCGTTGCCGCTGTGAGCCAGGCCGCGGAAGGGACACTCGTCGGCGCCAGCGAGTCGGGTGCTAGTACACGCGGCCTCTTTTACTCCATCGACGCGGGTGTGACCTGGCAGATGAGCACCATCATGGATGGCACATCGGTCGTGCAGGCCCCCACGACCGATTTCTCCAGCTACGAAGGCAATGCAGCGACCGCGGTCGTCTACAACCCCATCCGCCACAAGTTCTATGCCGCCCTCCGCTTTCATGGCTACTACGAGAGCGCGGACGGACAAACATGGACACGCCTTGCAGTGCAGCCGGGCACAGGCTTAACGCTCGCCAACTGCCCCACGCGTGCAGGCGCGCCCGGTGTGCAAAGTTGCCCGATCTTTCGCGGAGCCCTCGCCGTGCAACCTGTTACTGGCGACCTCTTCGCGCTCACCGCAGACGGCGGCAACATCGATCAGGGCCTCTGGCAGGATGCCTGCACCTTCAACGGGTCGGCCTGTCTCTCGAACACGGTCCTGTGGGCCAATCGACTCAACACCACGCCCCTGGAGAACAACAGCGCGATTCCGCAGGCGGACTATAACCTTGCTCTCGCTGCCGTTCCCACAACAACTTTGGGAACTCCTGACACGATCCTCTTCGCTGGAACAGAAGAGATCTTTCGCTGCTCTCTCGCCAGCGGTTGCAGCCTACGCAATACGACGAACGCCACGACTGGTTGCGTGGCACCGGCAAAGGTCGCCCCCGCGCAACATGCCATCGCCGCAGGCAACGGCGGCCTGATCTTCTTCGGCAACGATGGAGGTCTGTGGCGCTCTACCGATCTCGTTGCGCAGAGCGGTACTCCGTGCTCAGCGGACGACGCAACGCACTTTCAAAATCTCAACAACGGCCTTGGTTCTCTCGCGGAGATCACCAGCCTGGCTACGCATCCCACAGACGCAGACACGATGCTTGTGGGTCTCGGCGTGCTCGGCAGCGCCTTCACCTCTGCTGCATCGTCAATCGCTGCATGGCAGCAACTCGGTTTGGGAGAGAGCGGTTCCGTGGCCATCGATCAGGTCGATCCACGCAACTGGTTTGTGCAATCGGGCGGTGGCGTATCGATCTTCCGCTGCAGCAAAGGCACGGCATGCACCGCTTCGGATTTCAACGGACCGCCGCTGATTGGTGCAGCTCAAACCAGCAAGGACATCTCCCTTGTCGATGCACCCTTTCTCCTCGATCCAGCACTCAATACGAATCTCATCACCGGAAGCTGCAGAGTGTGGCGTGGCCCCGCAGCCGACGGCTCGCTGTGGAGCACCTCCAATCTCCTAAGCGTTCCTCTCAGCGGCTCCGCCACCAGCGCGTGCACCGCAGCGGACGCGCTCATCCGTTCCCTTGCCGTGGGCGGACCGGCCGCCGCAAGCACCAGCCCTCAGAATGCGGGTTCCACCGTTCTCTACGCGGGCATGGCCGGAACGCTTGATGGAGGCGGCTTTGCTGGCGGCCATCTCTACGCCACGCTCACCGGGCAGACGAACTCCAGCAGCAGCGTCTGGGCGGACCGCACGGCGAACACCGTCTCGAACGACGTTCTCAACGCAGGCCTCTTCAACCCCGGCGGATTCGATCTCTCCAGCATCTTCGTCGATCCGCACGACGGATCAGGCAACACGGTCTACGTCACCGTGATGGGCTTCGGCTTTCCACACGTCTATCGCTCCACGGATGCAGGCGCAACCTGGCTCAACCTCTCCGGCAATCTTCCCAATGCTCCCGCGAACGCGGTCGTCGTAGACCCCAATGACGCTGGCATCGTGTACGTAGCCACGGATACGGGCGTGTACGTCACAACCGCAGTCGACACCTGTGCCACCGCCAACTGCTGGAGCGTCTACGGAACCGGTCTTCCCAACGCGCCCGTCACAGCACTCAAGGTGCAGACGGGGGTCAGCGTTCCCGGAGGCGCGCAGGCAGGTGCTCTCGGCGCTGGAACCTACGGTCGCGGCATCTGGCAGATTCCTCTCGTCACCGCGGGCGCTGTTCCCGCTCCTGCTCTCCAGGTCAGGCCGGAGACGCTCACCTTCGGCTCGCAACCCGTCGGTACGACAAGCTCCTCGCAGACGATCACCATCAGCAACGCTGGTTCGGCTTCTCTGAATCTCCTTGCGCTCGCGATCACCGGAGACTTTGCAGTATCCGGAAGCTGCACCGCGACATCGACCCTTGCCCCCGCAGCCTCGTGCATCGTAGCGGTCTCCTTCGCACCCAAAGGAACAGGCACTCGCAGCGGCACGCTCACCGTCACGAGCGATGCTGGTACAAAGACGGTCGCTCTCTCCGGCAATGCGCCCGGCCCGACGGCATTGATTCTCACGCCTGCCGCACTCGTTTTCGCCAGCACTCCCGTCGGCACGTCCACCGCGCCGAAGAACATCACCGTCTCTGACGTAGGCACAGCCAACGCGACGCTCGGGACCGCCAGCGTCACAGGAGACTTCGTCCTCTCCGCAGACACCTGCAGCAGCACGCTTTCTCCACAAGCAGGCTGCACACTGTCCATCACCTTCAAACCCACAGCCAGCGGAACACGCACCGGCACGCTCACGCTCTCTTCAGACTCCGGCGTACAAACCGCATCGCTCACCGGCGTGGGCACAAGCCCGGCCACGGATATACTCTCGCCCTCCGTGCTCAACTTCCCAGACACAGTCGTCACGACAACCTCCTCCGCTCAGACCGTGACCCTCACCAATAGCGGAGACGTGGCCCTCACTTTGATCGCGGCCAGTATCACCAGCGGAGACTTCACCGTCACCAACGCCTGCGGCAACTCGCTCTCCGCCCACTCCAGTTGCGCGATGCAGATCTTCTTCGTTCCCCGTTCCGTTGGTCCACAAACCGGCCTGCTCACCGTCACCGACGCCTTCGGCACGCAGACGGTCACCCTTGCAGGGACAGGAAAAGCACCGCCAGGCGTCTCTCTCCTACCCCTCTCGCTCAGCTTCGGAGCCACGGGCGTGGGCAATGCGAGCACACCGCAAACGATCACGCTAACCAATAACGGCGACTCGCCACTGGTCGTCTCTTCCTTTGCACTCTCCGAGGACTTCGGCATCGTGATCGGAACCAACGCATGCTCAACCGGCGCTCCGATTCCCGTGGGTCAGGCCTGCACCATGCAGGTCGCCTTTACGCCAAGGCTCTCCGGAGCACGTCTGGGAACGCTTACCGTTGTGAGCAACGCACCAAACTCGCCCCTCACATCGCATCTCTCAGGCACGGGCGTCGACTTCACATGGGTCGCGAGCGCGTCCACCGCCGCCACACTCTCCAACGGTCAAAGCGCAGCCTTCCCGTTTCTCCTCACACCCTCTACGCTGATGGCGCAGCCAGTCGTCTTTTCCTGCACGGGCGCTCCCGCGAATGCCAAATGTACCGTCACGCCCGCAAGCGCAGACCTCAGCGCGATCACTACCGTCACTGCGACCATCCTCACAGGCACGACCACTGGATCGGTTCCCGCGAATCATCGGCGAACCTCGTTATGGCTGGCGGTTCTTCTGCTTCCCGCAGCCTTGCTGCGACGCCGTAGGCGCGTCGCCGCAGCGCTCTTCGCACTCATCGTCATCGCTGGCTGCGGCCTGGGCCGCAAGATCCCAGGAGATGGCTCTAACTCCGGTTCAGGCACCGGCGCACCCACGACCCCCGGCGGAACCTACCCCGTGACAGTGAGCGCCACCAGCGCCGGTCTCACCAAGTCCGTCACCCTAACGATCACGGTTCAGTAGCTAAACCGCCCGACCCGCCGCCGCTCCCGAAGCCCACGCCCACTGAAAATTAAACCCACCCAGATGCCCCGTCACATCGACCGCCTCACCGATGAAGTACAGCCCCGGCACCTTCTTCACACCCATGGTGTTCGAGCCCAGCTCCGCCGTAGACACGCCACCCGCCGTCACCTCTGCCTTCGCATACCCTTCCGTCCCGGCAGGCACCACCGTCCAGCGATGCAGAGCCTCCTCCAGCCCCTTTACCTGCGGGTTCTTCCACTGCTCCGGCGTATTCAACCGCATCCACCGCGTCGCAAATCTCTGCGGCAGCGTGGTCTCTTTCAGGTAATACGCCACGGCCTCAGACGTCCGGATCGCGTCCGGCGCAAGCATCAGGTCAAAGACCACCTGCCCCGGCGCAAGGTCGAATACCACCGGCTTGCCCGGCTTCCAGTAACTCGAAATCTGCAACACAGCCGGACCCGAAACACCCTTATGAGTCAGCAACAGCTTCTCGCGAAAGGTCACCTCCGGCCTCCGCGCCGGTTGGTACGGCGAACCCGGAGCCAAAGCCACTACCTCCGCCGAGAGCCCCGTCAGATCGCACCACTTTTCCTCATCCGCTGGCGAGAAGACCAGTGGAACAAGAGCCGGTCGCGTCTCCACGATCTCCAGATCAAACGCGCGCGCGATCTCATACCCGATGCCGGTCGCGCCCATTTTGGGAATCGACAAGCCTCCCGTGGCCACAATCACGCTCTCCGCCAAGATCGTTCCGTCGTGCGTCACGACGGTAAAGCCCTCATCGTTCCGCTCCACGCCGCGGACGCCCGTCTTCAGCTTCATCTCCACCCCGGCCTCGGTTGCCTCCGCGAGCAACATCGTCACAATGTCCTGCGCCGCACGGTCGCAGAAGAGCTGCCCCAG
>Ga0157290_10000048_pt1 | contig 42649 bp, 42 predicted proteins | sample NitcycUS149409B1_FD_108389 | JGI IMG/M metagenome (GOLD analysis project Ga0157290, IMG submission 108389) | Soil microbial communities from Arlington Agricultural Research Station in Wisconsin, USA - Nitrogen cycling UWRJ-S149-409B-1 | ecosystem: Environmental > Terrestrial > Soil >...
AGAGGACCGGGATGGACGAACCTCTTGTGTTCCAGTTGTCTTGCCAAAGGCACGGCTGGGTAGCGAAGTTCGGTTATGATAACCGCTGAATGCATATAAGCGGGAAGCATGCCCTAAGATGAGATCTCCCAACCCAAAAGGGAAATGAAGGGCCCTGGAAGACCACCAGGTTGATAGGCTGGATGTGGAAGCGCAGTAATGCGTGTAGCTTACCAGTACTAATCGCCCGTTCGGCTTGTCCATAGAATTTACTCTGCGCAGATGTTTTATATAGTCTGTTCGAAGAGATTCTCGACACAAGCCATGTAGTTACTAATAGAAACAAACAGGAAATACCTCTAGCCCAATCTATTCAGTCGTGAAAGATCGCAACGCGATCATTCGACAATTTGCCGGTGAAAATACCGCGAGGGCCACACCCGTTCCCATCCCGAACACGGAAGTTAAGTCTCGCTGGGCCGATGGTACTGCACGGGTGACTGTGTGGGAGATTAGGTGGTCGCCGGCATTATTTCAAAAGCAAAGTCCACTCTTCGGAGTGGGCTTTGTTGCATTTGGAGTTCGTCGCGCAAGACCGCATCTACAATAAAACGGATGAGTGTTCATGTCGAAAGATTCACCGGTCGTGTAACGGAGTACGCGCGGTTTCGCGAGCGCTACGAAGCTTCTATCATTCTGCCTCTCCTTAAGGAATGGTGCGGCCTCTTGCCGGAGTGGACTATTGCCGACATCGCCGCCGGAACTGGTATGTTGAGCGATGTCTTCCTGGCCAATGGCAATCGAGTCATCGCGGTAGAGCCCAATGCGGAGATGCGCGAAGTCTGTACCCAATTGCATGAGGGCGCTCCGCAGTTGGCGATCGTGAACGGAACAGCCGAGGTGACCGGTCTTCCGGACGCCTCCGTCCAGATGGTGGCTGTGGGACGCGCTCTGCACTGGTTCGATCTCGATGCCGCTATGCGGGAGTTCCGGAGGGTGCTGAAACCGGGTGGTTGGGTGGCGGTGATCGCGTTCGGGCGGATGGACACGGGGACCCAGGCGAACATCGCCTACGAGAATTTATTTCGGCCTTACACCGGGGGCAAAGACGGGACACGTGCAAGCTACCCGGTCTACCGGCAGCTCGAAGAGGTATTTGCGGAGGGAGAGTTTTACCAGGCGGAGATTCCGGGTGTGATGGAGCTGGGTTGGGTGGAGTTGCGGGGCTTTACTCTATCGCTTTCTCATAGTCCTCTGCCTGAATCAGCGGAGTTCGGTCGGTTTGAGATTGAACTGCGGAGATTCTTCGACCAATATGAGAGGAACGGCAAGGTCACTCTGGCCACGAGATATTGGATTAACGCGGGGCGATTCGGAGCCCCGACGTCAGAAGCATCGGATGACGCCTCTTGAGTGCCGAGGCCTTTGAGATCCGCCGGGCGGATTCTGCCGATATCCCCGAACTGCGAAAGCTGATCGAGTTATCTGTGCGCCATCTGCAGAAGAACGATTACAGCAGCGCGCAGATCGAGGGCGCCCTGGGCCATGCGCTTGGCCTGGATACGCAGCTGGTTGAAGATGGAACGTATTTCGTGGCGACGCCTGTCGCGGAACCAGAACGAATCGTGGCCTCCGGCGGCTGGAGCTATCGCAGAACACTCTTTGGCAGCGATCATGGACCGAATCGCGAGATGACCTCGCTCGATCCAGCAACTGAACCGGCGAAGATCCGGGCGATCTTCGTTCATCCGGATTGGTCGCGTCGTGGTCTGGGTACTCTGATGCTGAAGCATTGTGAGGATGCGGCTTATGCCGCCGGTTTTCGAAGACTCGAAATGGGGTCGACTTTGACCGGGGTGCCTCTGTACTCGCTTAGGGGATACTTTCCTCAGCAGAGAGTTGAAGTGCCGCTTCCCAACGGAGAGACGCTCCCCATTATTCACATGACGAAGACGATGGATCCTTAGGCAAAGAGAATTTAGTGCGCGAACGCTCAAGCGGGAGTGAGAATTCCAAGCTATGGCTGAATGGTTCGGCACGGGCAGGAATGCAATGCGCATGACGATACCCGTATTGTTTACTTGAAGAGCTTCAGATCGACGAAGGTTCCCATGGCGGCGTACCCTACGTCGGATGGATGAAGATGGTCGCCGTGATCGTACTTCGGAAGGAACTGGTCCGGATGTGCGGGATCCTGGGTCGCCTTGTCAAAGTCGATCACAGCGTCAAAGCTGCCCTGGGTGCGGATGAAGGCGTTTACCTGCTGTCGCATCGCTTCTCCAGCGGGGGAGGCATATTTCGCGCCGATGAATGGCGTTAAAGTGGCGCCGATGACGCGGATGTTGCGGGCACGGGCACGCATGACGATCTCTTTCATGCCGTTGATAATGGCGTCCGCTGTGACCTCGTCTCCAGGGCGCAGCGGTTGGACAGTGCGACCGATGTCATTGATGCCTTCCAGCAGGACGAGGAACTTGACGCCCGGGGCTGCAAGGACATCGCGATCGAGGCGGCTCAGAGCGCGGGGTCCGGTGCCTTCGTGAAGGATGCGGTTGCCGCTGATACCCTCATTCAGGATGGATAGTCTCTTTGTTTTTTTATTTGAGGCGAGACGTGCGGCCAGAACGTCTGGCCAGCGGCGGTTAGCGCCAACGGTGGAGGCGGTACCGTCCGTAATCGAGTCTCCTAGCGTCACAATCGCGGCCGATTTCTTTTCAGCATTTACCTGTACGTCTTTGAGGAAGTACCAGGAGGTGTTGGTCGCCGCACCTTCGAGAGCTTCATCTGCGGCGTGATTCCCAGCGACGAAGTAGGTCGTCTCCACGGCGAGCGGATGATAGGTCACGGTGGTGAGGGCCTGCGTTGGTACTACGATGCTGATGACGAGATCCGAGAAGATTGGCAGGGTGAGTTTCACAGGGTCGCTGGCAAGGAACTGGCCCGTTGGAATGGTCGTCGAGTTCTGGCCACCGAAGGTGAGGACGTGATCCGTAGCGGGGAGGATCTTGCTTTCTGCGGAGAGGAATGCGACGTGAACCGAAGAGATATTGAGAGGAGCGCCGCCAAATTCGTTGGTCAGAGTCAGGCGCATGGTGTTTCCGCCCTGGGAGATATGCACGACCTCACGCACTGTCGTCTCAGCCTCACCCAGCTTGAGGGTATCGCTGATCTTCGCGTTTCCACTCAGCGGCGATGTGGCCCAGGTTCCGACCCAACGGGTCTCGGCGTGCGTGATGGAAGCGGCAAACAGAAGAAGAAGGGCTGAGATGCGTCGCATGAAGATGTCTGTTACCTCGACTGATGTTGGTGAAATCCTAGAGAGTCTGACGGTTTGATCTTACTGAAAGTAAGATACCTGCGCGGATGAATCGGAGGGTTTCCTGCCTGAGGAGTATTCTGGGCATGCACTCAATTCATGGAGGAACGAGAGATGAATTTCGGTATGCGTTTAGCAGCGGTAGCAACGGCGGTGACGCTGGCGGCGGCGCCTGCGGTCGCGCAGAAGAAGTCGGTGAAAGTCATTCTGAAGGATCCGCAGGGCAAAGACGCTGGAACCGTCACCTTTAAGCAGGTCAAAAAAGGCGTAAAGGTTGACGTCAAACTCGAGAATCTTCCGATCGGCGACCACGCCGTTCACGTACATGCTGTCGGCAAATGCGAAGCTCCCGATTTCAAGACTGCGGGTGGCCACTTTAACCCCACTATGAAACACCATGGATTCACAAGCACTGAAGGCCACCACGATGGCGATTTTCCTGAGAGCGTGACGGTTGGCGAAAATCACCGGGGCGAGAAGACGTTTGTCGCGGACTACCTGTCGCTGGATCCAGCCGCGCCAAACTCGATCTTCGCTAACGGCGGGACCTCGGTCGTCGTGCATGAGAAGAAAGATGACCAGATGACGGACCCGGCTGGAGCTTCAGGAAACCGGATCGCCTGCGGCGTTGTGCCTGCCGCCTAAGTGGTTACGGCTTTCTTGGGAACTCTGTAAAAGCAGATCCCTTCACCTCGTTACGGGATGACAAAAGGGTGCTGGTGATTCGAAGGCGCGGCTGCTGGCTGCGCCTTCGCTGTTTCCGTCAGGGAACTGCGCCGTAAGACATTGCGTATAGAGATGCATGGGCGTTCTGCACATCTCGATGGCTTCGCTGGTCCCGGATACGCCTCGGCTCGCGCGCTTCCCTGAAACTCCTCTTCCAAGACCGAACGCGAAGATCACGCCGTTGGCGCAAATCGGCGATACACTTCCTGTTACAGCGGGTGGCACCATGCACGGTGGTCGTGGTCCGACCATGGGCGGCCAGCGCGCGGAGAGACCTTTGGAGAAGACGGCGGAACAACTGGAGTTGGAGAGGCTCGTCGTCGCCTGCTCGCAGGGAGACTCTTCGGCATGGCAGAAGCTGGTCGTCTCGCAGCATCGCCGCGTTTACGGCATCTGCTACCGCTTCACCGGCTCTCCCACCGACGCAGAAGATCTCACGCAGGATGTTTTCCTGAAGGTCTACCGGAATCTTGATAGTTTCGATGCGACGAAGGGCGGGTTTACGACCTGGCTTACGACGCTGACACGTAACCTGCTCGTCGACCACTTCCGTCGTACGCGGCAGGAGCGGGCTACGGATTCCATCGATGCCAGCATGGACGGCGAAGACGATGGACCAACGATGGCCGACCGTCTGAGCGATCCACGCCGCAGCCAATACGACCAGGTGGCGCAAAAAGAGATGCGTGCGCGCATCCAACATGGTTTGAAGCAGATGTCTCCGGAGCTGCGCGAAGCAGTGATTCTTCGCGATCTGGAAGACATGGATTACAAAGAGATTTCCGCTGTGCTGAACGTTCCGGAGGGCACGGTCAAAAGCCGTATCAGCCGCGGGCGCGCGGAACTTGCAAGGCTTTTAGGACGTATAGAAGGGCAGGTGGTTTAGATGGCCGACAAAACACAATTCGGCGGGCAGCAGCGAGGAAGTACAGAGGGATTGACGTGCGCAAACTGCGAGCGGCTCCTGATGGATGCTTTGGATGGAACGCTTACGGCAGAGGAGCAGGCGGCGTTTGATCTGCACCTGATTCATTGCTCGGCTTGCGCCAGCAGGATGGCAGATGCGCGCCGTGGCGCGGCCTGGATGGAGATGTTGAAGGACGCCCCACCTGAACCACCGGACTCGCTCGTCAACCGCATCTTGGCGCAGACCTCGGGTCTCAATCCCGGTTTGGCAGTGGCCGGTGCTCCGGTGCAGACGATGCCCATGGCGGGAAAGGTCCTCCCATTCCGTCCGCGCTTAGCCGTGGGTGCTCAGACCTTCGTTCGCATGGCCATGCAGCCTCGCCTGGCGATGACTGCGGCGATGGCGTTCTTTTCTGTTGCGCTGACCTTGAACCTGGTGGGTGTTCAGATCACCAAGGTTCGTCTCGCGGACCTGAAGCCGTCGAGCCTTCGCCGCAGCTTCTATCAGACGAATGCTCACGTAGTTCGCTACTACGACAACCTGCGTGTGGTGTATGAATTGGAGTCTCGCGTGCGCGATCTGCAGCGGGACAACGATCGAGAGAATCAGCACCGCCGGACAGAAGAACCTGCACCACCTGCACCGGAGACAAAGAAACCCGCAGGCGGCGGCTCCAGTCGTCGCATCCCCGCTGCGAAGTTTACGACGGTTGCAATGAAGGCAGATCGGGCCAGAATTCTTGATGGAAATGCAGGAACATCCGTGCGTAAAAACGTTCGGATGACGGGGGTGTCGGCATGAACTACGAAGAGCAGAAGTTCAATAACCAGGATCCAGCAGAACCCCAGGCCAGTCAGACGGGCTACGTTCCTCCTGTGGGGTATCCAGGCGGCGTCATTCCTCCGCCTATTCCTCCCACAACGCCGAATCCTGGGCTCGCGGCACTCCTTGGCTTCATTCCCGGTGTTGGCGCAATGTACAACGGCCAGCTGGTCAAAGGTCTCGTGCACATCGGTATCTTCGCGGTGCTGGTATCGCTGGCTTCCGATGTCAATGGAGTCTTTGGTCTCTTTGTTGCTGGATGGATCTTTTACCAGGTGATCGAGGCTCATCAGACCGCCGTGGCGCGGCGCAACGGTCTGCCCCTGCCCAATCCATTCGGCTTAAACGATCTTGGCGATCGCATCGGCTTTGGCCCCGGACAGAGCTGGCCTGGTGCAGGGCCTCATGTACCTCCTTATACGCCGCCCGGAAACGTTCCTCCTGGATACACGGCTCCCGGTTATGTACCTCCCGGTTATGTACCTCCCGGCTATGTTCCTCCGGGATATGTGCCGCCGGTCGCTCCGGGATACGTCCCCCCAGCGAACCCTTACAGTGCGGACCCGGCCTACGGAGCTTCGCCCTATACCCCGCCGCCACCACCACCGCCGGAGTACGGATATGCGCCTCCAGTGGCTCCTCCTGTCATTCCTCCGCCAGATGTAAACAGCTTTGCGTCCCGCGTTCCTACGGGTGCGATCTGGATGATCGGTCTGGGTCTGTTCTTCCTCGCGACGCATACACACGGTGTGTACGTCGTCCGCGGATCGCTCTTCCTTCCGCTGCTCTTCATCGGCCTTGGTGTCTGGATGTTTGTGCAACGAAGTGGCATTCTCCGCATTGCGAATGATGGCTCCCCCGCATACCGATGGAACCTGCTCCTCGCGGCACGGCGTTCGGGGTGGTTGATTCTTATCGGTGTGATCTTTCTTCTGCAGAGTCTCCATGTTGTTCGCTGGGGAAGTGTGTGGCCGCTGTTTCTGATCTATCTGGGAGTGTGGGCGATCGCCGAGCGGTTCATGGCGCAGCAGATGGCGGCCGAAAGCTACGCCGCTGCGGCTCCCGTCGTACCTCCGGTGCCGCCAGTTGGAACTTCGATCGTCCCATCGCCAGAGTTTCGCGATTCCGGCGCTGATCATCACGATGACCGCAACGGGGAAGGACGATAGCCATGGCCACGCCTCCGTACAATCCCAACATTCCTTCGCCGAACGATCCTCGTAACGATCCGCGCTGGCAGCGTGCGCAGAACAAGGCATGGCAGGCTCAGGCACGCGCCAATCGCGATGCATGGAGAGCCCAGGCTCGCGCACAGAAGGACCAGTGGCGCGCCTACCGTCGAAGCCTTCGACGCACCTCGCTTGTGGGACCTCTGCTGCTCGTCGCGATTGGCGTGGTGTTTCTCCTGGTGCACAGCGGACGCCTCTCTGTGCCAAACCTGGCCAGCTGGTATGCGGAGTGGTGGCCGGGCATCCTGATCGTCATTGGCCTCTTCATGTTTGCGGAGTGGGGCATTGCCCGGGCGCGACGGGCTTCGGATGCTCCTCCCGTTCGCTATCAGCTGGGTGGTGGCTTTGGTTTTGTCGTGTTCCTTCTCATTGCGGGTGGCATCATGGCGAGCGCCGCCAAGGAGCACAACTTCGACTTCAGCGACATGAAGATGAACGGAGAAGACTGGGACCACTTTGCGGGGTCGAAGCATGAGAATGATCCCGCGCCCATCGTCCAAGCGCTCGCTGCAGGAAGTATGGTCACGATCGATAATGCGCGCGGCGATGTGACCGTGACGGGTTTGAGCGATGACGGGAAGCTACACCTGACAGCGCACAACGAGGTCTATAGTCGGGATGATGACGATGCGCAGGAGAAGCTGAAGCAGCTTGAAGCGCGCATTGTGACCACGGGCGACACGATGTCAATCACCATCCCGACCATCGACAGCGGACACTCGGATATCACGGCGGAGGTTCCCGCAGGGACACAGGTTACGGTCAACGCCAATCGCGGCGACGTGCACGTCAGCAACATCAAAGCGAACGTCACGGTGACGGCGAACCACGGCGATATCGAGTTGAAGGGAATTACCGGTGCGGTAACTGCGCACATCAATCAGAACTCCTCTTCGCTGGTCGTCGCCAGTGTCACGGGACCGGTTTCGGTGGAGGGTCGGGGCGATGAGATCAACCTCTCCGACATCGCAGGCAAGGTGAATGTAAAGGCGGACTTCTTCGGCGGCGGACACATGCAGCATATTCGCGATGCCGTGATGTTCCAGAGCAGCAAGATCACTTTTTCGCTGGCTCGCCTGGACGGCGAGGTGAATATCGAAGGCACGGACGACTTCAACTTGCAGCAGGCCGTCGGTCCGGTCACCGTGGACACGAAGAACCGCAACATCACCCTGACGCGGGTCTCAGGCGATGTCACAGTACAGAATAAGAATGGTGAGGTCCAGATTGGTGCCGCCGCTCCTCTGGGCGCGGTGCGCGTCGACAATCACAACGGCTCCGTGCATCTCTCCATCCCTGACCGCGCCGGTTTTACCGTGCAGGCTGACACCACAGATGGGGAGGTGCACTCGGATTTCTCCCTGGCCAGTCGCAGCAGCGAAAATGCTGGCAGCCTGAGCGGAACGGTAGCAGGCGGTGGACATGCGATACGTCTCACCACTACGCATGGCGATATCGCCCTGCGTAGGGCCGATCTCCCGCCTCTCCCGCCCGTTCCACCGGCTATGCCCGTTCTTCGTGTGCCTGAACTGCCAGCGATGCCTTCTCTGCCTTCAATGCCACAGGGTACGGATCCGGAGCGCGCTCTCGCCCAGGCGAAAGAAGCGATGAAGCAGGCTGAGAAGCAGATGAAGCAGGCGCAGGAAGAGGCGAAGCGTGATCGTGAGCAGGCTCTGAAGGAAGCAAACAAGCAGCGCGAGGATGCGTTGAAGGAAGCGAACAAGGCAAGAGAAGAGGCCTTGAGCGAAGCCCGCAAGGCCCGCGAAGATGGTTTACGGGAGGCTCGCAAGGCGCGCGAAGATGCATTGAAAGAAGCGGCCAGAGCACGTGAAGAGGCTCGCCGGAATGCGCACTCTGATAATCAGTAAAGATCAACTAATCAGTAAAGATCAACGGAAAAACGAAGAGGCCACCCATGAGGTGGCCTCTTCGTTTCGTATGAAACGAGTTACTTGAGCTCGTAGCCTGCGAAGAAGTATCCGATCTCGAAAGCTGCGGTGTCTTCAGCGTCCGATCCGTGGATAGCATTCTCTTCGATCGAAGCGGCGAAGAGCTTGCGGATCGTGCCGTCCTCCGCATTCGCTGGATTCGTCGCGCCCATCAGCTTGCGGAGATCCGCGATCGCATTGTCCTTCTCAAGAACCATCGGGAAGATGGGGCCGGAGGTCATAAAGGTCGTCAGATCGTTGAAGAAAGGACGAGCGGAGTGGACATGATAGAAGCCCTCGGCCTGGGCCTTGGAGAGAACAATCTTCTTGATGCCAAGGATCTTGAAGCCGGCCTTTTCAATGACGGCGAGAATAGCGGCGGTGTCGCCCTTGCGGACGGCGTCCGGCTTAATGATGGAGAAGGTACGCTGTGACATGATGCTCCTGATCTAAATAGAGTCCAACCCTTTTATTGTACGGGAAACGCCGCAAATGACGCGGGTTTCGAGGATTACAGGCCGCAAAGGAAAACGGCGAAGCCATGATGGCTTCGCCGTTCGTAGTTCAGGTAAGTTACGCTTTGCCGAGAACTCGTGCCATCATCTCGCCGATCTCAGCAGGCGATTTGACCACATGAATACCGGCGGCCTCCATGGCGGCCATCTTGCTTTCGGCTGTGCCTTCGCCCCCAGAGATGATCGCGCCGGCGTGGCCCATGCGGCGGCCCGGAGGTGCTGTCTGTCCGGCGATAAAGCCGACGACGGGCTTCTTCACGTACTGCTTGATGAAGTCCGCGGCTGCTTCCTCGGCGGTTCCACCAATCTCGCCGATCATGATGATGGCTTCGGTCTCTGGGTCGTCGTTGAGGAGCTTCAGAGCGGCTACGTGGTTGGTCCCGATGATGGGATCGCCGCCGATGCCGATGGCCGTCGACTGGCCGATGCCGCGCGTCGTGAGCTGGTAGACGGCCTCATAGGTGAGCGTACCGGAGCGCGACACGATGCCGACGTTGCCTTCCTTGTGAATGCGCCCGGGCATGATGCCGATCTTGGCCTTGCCGGGAGAGATGACGCCGGGGCAGTTCGGTCCGATGAGCACCGACTTGGAGTCCTTGACGACGCTCCAGGCCTTGACCATGTCGAGCGTTGGGATGCCTTCGGTGATGCAGATGACCAGGGGAAGCTCAGCCGCAACCGCTTCGAGGATGCCATCTGCTGCGAACGGCGGCGGAACGAAGATGACGGTCGCGTTTGCGCCGGTCTCCTTCACTGCCTCTTCGACTGTGTTGAAGACGGGCCAGCCTTCGTGGGTGGTTCCACCTTTGCCGGGCGTGACTCCGCCGACGACCTTGGTGCCGTACTCCGCGCAGCCCTTGGCGTGGAAGGTGCCTTCGCGGCCCGTGATGCCCTGAACGATGAGGCGTGTATTTTTATCAACCAAAACTGCCATTACTTGCCTCCCTTAGCTGCTGCGACGGCGAGGTCGGCGGCTTCTTTCATCGTTGCGCCCACTTCAAAGTGAAGACCGGAGTCGGCAAGGATCTTGCGGCCCTCTTCGACGTTGGTGCCTTCCAGACGAAGGATGATGGGAAGCTGCACGTTGAGGTTCTTCGCTGCGGCAACGACTGCCGTGGCGAGAACATCGACGCGCAGGATGCCGCCAAAGATGTTGATGAAGATCGCTTTCACATTCGAATCGGCGAGCAGGATGGCGAAGGCAGCTTCGATCTGCTGCTGGTTCGCACCGCCGCCCACGTCGAGGAAGTTCGCAGCAGAACCGCCAGCGTACTGGATGATATCCATCGTCGCCATGGCGAGGCCTGCGCCGTTGACCATGCAGGCGATGTTGCCATCGAGCTTGATGTAGTTCAGGGCGTCCTTGCTGGCTTCTACTTCGAGGGGGTCTTCCTCGGCCATGTCGCGCAGTTCCTTCAGATCCTTGTGGCGGAACATCGCGTTATCGTCGAAGTTGATCTTGCAGTCGAGCGCCATCAGCTTGTCGTCCTTCGTGGTGATGAAGGGGTTGATCTCAAGCAGGGAGCAGTCGGTTTCGATGAAGGCCTTGTACAGACCGATCATGAACTGGACGGCCTGGTTGATCTGCGTCGGCTTCAGACCCAACTTGAAGGCGAGGTTGCGTGCCTGGTAGGGCTGGAGGCCGAGCGCGGGCTCGATCGCTTCTTTATAGATAGCGTCGGGATTTTCTGCGGCGACCTCTTCGATCTCCATGCCGCCTGCCTGCGAAGCCATGAAGGTCAACTTACCGGTGGCGCGGTCAAGGACGATGCCGAGATAGAGTTCGCGATCGATGGCGGAACCCGCTTCGATCAGCAGCCGCTGTACCTTCTGTCCCTGCGGTCCGGTCTGGTGCGTGATGAGCTGCATGCCGAGGATGGCTTTGGAGGCTGCGTTGGCGTCTTCGAGAGACTTGGTGACCTTGACGCCGCCACCCTTGCCGCGACCGCCTGCGTGGATCTGCGCTTTGACGACTACGACGGGGTTACCGGCTGAGAAGAGCTGCTTGGCTGCCGTGTCCGCCTGTTCAATCGTGCTGACCATCTCGCCTTCAGGGACCGGAACGCCATAGTGGCGCAGGATCTCTTTGGCCTGGTATTCATGAATTTTCATCAATGTCTCCGGGCAAAGTACTAACGAGTCATCGTACCGAAGCGCATAAACAAGGGGCAAATCGTAATCGCACAATGGTGCGATTACCGCATTTGATGGCAATTTCGAGCGGGTGCTACGGTTGAGAGGATGATGAATCTCTTAGAGCAAGCCGCCAGCGCCCCCCTTTCCCACGAAGATGCACGCAATCTGATGCAGGCACTTCTGCGCGGAGACTTCTCGGAAGAACAGATGACGGCGCTCCTGCTCGCCCTGCAGCAGAGAGAAGAAACGGCGCAGGAGCTTGCCGGATTTGCCGAGGCGATGCGTTCCGCCTCCGTCGTTCTTCCCATTACCGACCAGGAGCGCGCCACTCTGGTGGACACCTGCGGCACGGGTGGCGATGACAGCGGCAGCTTCAATATCTCTACTGCCGTCGCACTCACGGCGGCGGGTGCAGGCGTTCCCATTGCCAAGCATGGCAACCGTTCCGTTACCTCCAGGTGCGGCTCGGCGGATGTTCTGGAGGCGCTTAATATCCCCGTAGGTCTGGAAGCCGAACAGGCCGCCGAGGCGATTCGCGCTAAGGGCTTTGCCTTCCTTCTGGCGACGAAGATGCACCCTGCGATGAAGATCGTGGCTTCTGTGCGCAAAACCATCGGAACGCGGACGATTTTTAATGTTCTCGGACCCATGACCAATCCGGCAGGCGCGACCACGCAGGTGATGGGCGTCTATTCGGCGCACCTGGTGCCGATCGTCGCCGAAGCGCTCGCCCTGATGGGCATGCGACGTGCCATGGTGGTGCATGGCGCGGGGGATGAGGGCGGCTCCGGCATCGACGAACTGTCGCTTGCGGGTGTGAGCCAGATCTCCGAAGTGCGCGATGGCGTGGTGAAGAGCTACACCGTAGCTCCCGAGCATGCGGGCCTGAAGCGCGCTCCCATGAGCGCTCTGGCCGGTGGAGACGCGAAGGAGAACGCCGCGATCCTACGCGGAGTCTTTGGCAGTGAGCCCGGGCCTCGGCGGGATGTGGTTCTCCTCAATACGGCAGCCGTGCTGATGGTGGCAGGCAAGGCAAACTCCCTGCGCAAAGGTGTGCAAGTAGCCGCTGCAGCCATTGACTCCGGCGCGGTCTCGCGATTGGTCTACAGCCTCGGCAAACGCTAACGAATCTTCAAATTTCTCCTGCGCTACGGAACTTTCGCTGACATAGAATCCGTATGACAGAAAAGCGCTTCTGCGCTTGGGAGTCTGCGCTTGATGGAAACAGGAATGGTCACTACCGGTCTTGAGCTTCCGGGGTTTCGTATCGTCCGTAATCTGGGAATCGTGCGCGGGATCGTTGTGCGTTCGCGCAGCGTCTTCGGCACGCTGGGCGCAAGTCTGCAGACGATGATCGGCGGCGATATCACACTGTACACGGACCTCTGCGAGAAGACGCGCGAAGACGCCTTCCGCCGCATGGCGCAGCACGGTGTGGAGCACGGAGCGAACGCCATCATCGGTATGCGCTACGATGCGAACGAGTTGATGCAGGGTGTGACGGAGGTGCTGGCCTACGGTACCGCTGTTTATGTAGAGAAGATCTAGCGGAGGAGACGATGGCACGTGTGACCGGCATTGGCGGTGTGTTTCTGCGATCCAAAGATCCGAAGCGGCTCTCCGCTTGGTACGTCGAACATCTCGGCATGCCGGCGACGGATTGGGGCGTTAGCTTCGACTGGACAGACCAGGTGCCCCCGGGTACGGGATCCACTGCGTGGAGCACCTTTCCCGACGACACGAAGTACTTCGGCGAAAGTGCGCAGCGCACGATGATCAACTATCGCGTGGACGATCTCGACGCGCTCCTGGAGCAATTGCAAGCCGCGGGCGTCACTATCGATCCGAAACGCGATGACGCCGATTATGGCAAATTCGCGTGGATTGTGGATTGCGATGGCAACCGCGTGGAGTTATGGCAACCGCTCCCAGGCTGAGACCCCGGGACGGCTTCTCCACAGTGCGTTGCGGGATACGATAGTCGCACGGGAGAGTGTTTGTGATTGATCCATGCCATCCAGGGATTCTGGAGGTCGTTGTTGGGCCCATGTTCTCAGGCAAGAGCGAAGAACTGATCCGCCGTCTCAAACGCGCGCGGATCGCACGGCAGCGCGTCGCCTGCTTCAAGCCGGACATCGACCTCCGCTATCACCGGACGCATATCGCGTCGCACTCTGAACAGACCCATGAAGCCGCCGTTGTGACGCCGAACGCAGAGCGTCTGCGCGAGGCCCTCTTCAGCACGAGGCAGATCGACGCCGTGGAGGTCGTCGGTGTGGACGAAGTGCAGTTCTTCGATGACGGTATTGTGCCGCTGACGATGGAACTGGTGGCTCTGGGCAAACGCGTCATCATGGCGGGCCTGGATACGACCTTCACTGCGGAGCCCTTTGGACCTGTGCCAAATCTCATGGCGCTTGCGGACAATGTGACGAAGCTCTCAGCGGTCTGCATGGTCTGCGGCCAGCCGGCGATTCACACGCAGCGCCTCGGAAATAGTCAGGAGCTTGTTGTGGTGGGGGCTGCTGGACTCTATGAAGCCCGCTGCCGCACGCACTTTCATCCGTACGTGGAAGAGGGTGTGGCGGAGCAGTTGGAGCTTAGCGTGGTGAAGGAGTAACAGCAGATTCCTGCGTTTTCGCTACCGAATGACAAACAAGCAGAGAGGTTTGATCAGTAGCCTTCGCTGATCAGGGACGCTTCCGTAATCTCTTCGGTGTGCGTTGGTTGCGCAGCACGCTGTTCGGCGTACTTCGCCATCACGTCTACTTCCACGTTGATCTCCGAACCTACCTGCAGGGTGTGCAGGTTCGTCGCTGCGTAGGTGTGAGGGATGACGGCGACCGTGACGACGCCTTCGTCAAAGGCGGCAACGGTGAGCGAGATGCCCTCAAGCGTGATGGAGCCCTTTTCCACGATGTAGCGGCGCAGCGGAACCGGCACTTCGATGCGCAGGAGCCAGTCGGTCTGAGTGTTCGCGGTGGAGTTGACCGGCGTCAGGGAGAGCAGGTGTCCGACACCATCGACGTGCCCCTGCACGATGTGACCACCGAGGGGAGAACCGGCCGCGGTGGGCAGCTCCAGGTTGACCACGGTGCCCTGGGTCAGGCGCGAAAGCGATGTGCGCGCTATGGTCTCCGCGGCGAGGTCTGCGGCAAAGCTGCTTTCCGTAATGTCCAGGGCGGTGAGGCAGACACCCGACACGGCGATGGAGTCTCCCAGCTGCAACTTACTGGCGAGCAGCGGGGCGCTGACAACAATGCGCATCGCGCCTTCGGTGGGTGTGAGGGTTTCGATGGTGCCTGTCTCTGCAACTAATCCCGTAAACATGTCTTCAGGTTAACGCACTTTGGGCGGTGTGAGGGTAAAGACATCCGCCCAAGCATCGCGTAGATCGCCGCGGATGCAGGCATCCAGCGATCCGGATTCGTTCTGGAAATCGCACCGGGAGACCTTTTGCAGGTGCTCCACGAGGCGGAAGGGCGAGTGATTCCCGTAGGCGAAGGGCAGGGCATCGTTGCCCAGCTCCGTCTCCGCAAAGAAAAGCACGGCTTTATCGACCATGTCGGCGTCCAGAAAGGCAGTATTCAGGCGGGGCCCGGCCTCCAGAAGGACGGAAAGAAGGTCGAAGGTGCCCAGAAGCTTAAGCGTTCCGGGGATGTCGAGCTCATGCGTGCCGCGCTTCGTCAGGATCTCGCTCACGTGCTCGACGCGTACACCCAGGGTTCGGAGGTGCTTTTGCGTCTCATCCGAGGCCTTGGAAGAGCAGAGCACGATCAGGTCGTCGTTGATCGTGTCCAGGATGCGCGCCGTCAGCGGGAGGCGGAGGTGCGTGTCGAGGATGATGCGCTGCAGGGGCCGCCGCCGTGGCAGGTTGCTGCGGTCGGTAAGCAGCGGGTCGTCGGCGATCAGGGTTCCGACGCCGGTCAGGATGGCGTCGTTGCTATGACGGAGGCGATGCACCTCTTCGCGCGCCGCGGTTCCGGTGAGCCAGAAGGGCGAATTGCCGATGCGGTTGGCGGGCAGCGGGGCAAGTTTGCCGTCGACGGAGAGTGCGGATTTCAGTGTGACGAGGGGCTGTCGCGTCAGGATGTAATGCGCAAAGGCATCGTTCATCGCGCGCGCCTGTGCTTCCAGCAGACCGTGCTGTGCAACGATGCCTGCCTGCTCGATGCGCGCCATGCCGGTGCCCGAGACCTTCGGATTCGGATCGAGTGTGGCAGCGACGACACGCGCCACGCCTGCTTCGATGAGCGCATTGGCACATGGACCGGTGCGGCCGTGGTGGCTGCAGGGTTCGAGCGTCACATAGGCGGTCGCGCCCTTCGCCTTACCGTCCGCCTGCTTGAGCGCGACGATCTCTGCGTGGTCGCGCGCTACGTAGCGATGCGCACCCTGACCGACGATCTCTTCGCCGTGCGCTAGCACGCATCCCACCTGCGGATTGGGGGAGGCAAGGCCGCTTGTTGCGCGGGCAAGCGTGAGGGCCTGCTCCATGTGCCTGCGATCAATCTCGGTGAAAGTTTCGCTCATATCTCCTTTGTACGATGCGCGAGGGTTGGCTCGGGATGACAGATTTCGTGCCATGGATGCTCACGCCGCCTGATGACGCACCAGGTTTAGACGTTTACCCAGGTAAGCAGTCATCGCAGAGGATTGTTTCGCCATGGAGGCGAGAAAGCATGAAGCACAAATGTGACAGGAGTTTGTGATGAGCGGGCTGGTTCGTACGCTCATCCCGGATCTGTCCTCGAGTAGCGAAAAGGACGCCTTGCACGCTCCTGGGCGGGAGTTTACGCCTTCGCGGACCTGAGCACCTTGTGCAGCTCGCGGGCGACGATCAGTTCTTCGCCGGGCTGGAGCATCCATGTGCTGACGCCGATCGTGTTGTCACGGCCGCTGGCGAGTTCGATCGAAGGATTGAGCGCGCGCAGCTTCGTAAGAACGTCCTCCGGCTTGATGCCGACGACGGCGGGATCGTACGTAAGCATCAGGATCGGAACGTGGTTCGCGATGGGCTCGGTGAAGAAAGTCGACTGAATCGTAGGGATGTCCTTGAGTGCATGCAGAACGACGTTGGCCCGGCGGATGTACTCGTGCTCCATGCCCTCGTCTGTCTGTTCGAGGATCCAGTCCACGGCGGCGACCATGCCGACGATCTGCTCCTTGGCCACCTTCATGCCCCGCCCCACGCCCATGTGCGGATTGTTGTTCTGCGCTGCGAGATCGATGAGGCTCTTCTTTCCGAGAAGGAGACCTGCGTTCTGCGGTCCGCGAATCCCCTTGCCGCCGGAGAAGGCGACGAGATCGAAGCCCATGCCCGTGTACTTCCATAGGTTTTCAATGGGCGGCATATCCGCAGCCGCGTCCAGATGACACGGTACGTTGTGCTGGTGCGCGATCTCCAGCCATTGCTGCTGATCAATCTGCCCGGAGCGCGTGGAGTTGAAAAAGTTCGTCATCACGGTATTGGGCGTGAAGGCGCGTTTGTAGTCTTCCAGCGTGGTGACTTCCACGATTTTGATGCCGCAGAGAAACATGGCGTGGTCGTACTCGTAGCGGTGCGACTTCTGCACGATCACTTCGTTCTTTGGAAACTTTGCCGTGCCGATGTCCTGCGGAATGTTCATGGGCAGACAGTTGTTTGCAGACTGAATACAAGCCGCTGTGGCGAGCGAGAGCGCGGCGGAAGCGCCGCATGTCACCATCGCACCTTCGCAGCGCAGCTTCTTTGCGATGTAGGCTCCGGCGTTGGTCTGGAGCTCTTCCAGATGGACGGGATGCAGCGCTGCCTCAGCGACGGCTCGCTGCACCTGCGGTGGCATCACCGCTGCGGTCAGACCGGTAAAGGTGCCGCGTGCGTTGATGAGTTTCCGCACGTTGAGTTTTTCGTAGTAATCGACGGAGGCAGCGGCACTGGCGGGAGTTGCAGCTTCTGCGGAACGGCCAAAGAGAGGTGCCGCACCCACTGCTGCCATCGCAGCCTGGGACCAGCGGAGGAAACGTCTTCTGCTTACGGAACTGGCGAGGGAGGAGGTGAGCATGGGCACCCTTTCGAGATCGTGGAATTTCTTCCACGATACGCAATGCCTGCGCTTCCTCCTATCGGACGGTTGTCTTAGTCGCCCAGAAGGGAATCCACGAAAGCGTCTGCGTCGAAGGCGATCAGGTCTTCCATCTTTTCGCCGATACCGCAGTAGACGACCGGCAAACCGAGTTCGCGGGCGATTGCGATCACGATGCCGCCCTTCGCGGTGCCGTCCAGCTTGGTCAGAACGATGCCGGTAACCTGCGCGGCCTCCGTAAAGAGCCGGGCCTGCTGCATGCCGTTCTGGCCAGTCGTCGCATCCATCACGAGGAAGGTCTGGTGCGGAGCGTCCGGGATGACCTTAGTGGCAGTGCGGCGCATCTTGTCCAGCTCAGTCATTAGGCCGGATTTGGTATGGAGGCGACCCGCCGTGTCGATGATGACGACGTCTACCTTGCGCGCCCTGCCTGCGTTCAGCGCATCGTAGAGCGCGGCAGAGGGATCGCCACCCTGCTTTGTCTTGACGATATCAACGCCGGAGCGCTGGGCCCACACCTCAAGCTGCTCGATGGCCGCGGCGCGGAAGGTATCTGCCGCGCAGAGAAGAGCGGTGCGATGCTGCGCACGAAAGTGCGCTGCGAGCTTGCCCGAGGTTGTGGTCTTACCCGTACCGTTCACACCGACCATCATGATGACTTCGGGGGGCGTTGCCGCACGCGCCGTCGGCGACTGCACCGAGTTCAGAATCTTCAGGAGCTCAAGCTTCAGGAGACGTTTGAGTTCAGGGCCGCCGTCGATGCCTTCGCGCAGCGCACGCTGGCGCAGGGTAGCGATGATCTCCTGCGATGTGTCTACGCCGATATCCGAGGTGATGAGAACGGCTTCCAACTCGTCGAGGGTTGCGGCGTCTACCTCGCGCGTCAGGGCAAGGACGGAGTCGATGCCGCTGTTGAGCGTCTCGCGCGTGCGCGTGACCGCCTGCCGCATGCGGGAGAAGAAGCCGCTGGAGCTCTCTTCCTCTTCCTGCTCATACGTCGGCTCTGGCGGAGCTTCCGGTGGCAGCTCTTCTTCGCGCTCGACTTCCTGCGTGAGCGAGAGATCCGGTGCGACCGCGTCGCGCATGCGTTCAAAGAAGCTGCGCTTCGGCTGTTCGTCTTCGGATGTGGGCTTGGGTTTTTTGCCGAAGAGGGAGAAGGCCATAGAGATAAGTGTAATCGTTCGCGGGGCTGGAGCTACTCGCCCTTGCCCGGACGGGTCATCAGGGCGCGAATCGCGTCCAGGGGAGCCTGGTTATGGTGGAGGACCTGGTTCATCTGCTCGGTGATCGGCATTTCGACGCCATGGATAGACGCAAGTCCAAGCGCGGCGGAGGTGCAGCGAACGCCCTCGGCGACCTTTCCGTTCAGGCTTTCGATGATCTCGGGAAGCTTCCGGCCTTTGCCTAGCTCTACGCCAACGGTACGGTTGCGCGAAAGTGTTCCTGTGCAGGTAAGGACAAGGTCGCCCATCCCCGCGAGACCGGCAAGCGTCTTCTGCTCCGCTCCACAGGCGATGGCAAGGCGCGTGATCTCTGCCATGCCCCGCGTCATCAGCGCGGCAGCGGTGTTACTGCCCAGGTTGAGACCTGTGGCCACGCCTGCGGCCAGGGCGATGACGTTTTTGAGTGCGCCGCCCAGTTCCACGCCCACAAGATCCGAGTTGCTGTAGAGGCGGAAGGACTCTGAGGAGAACTCCGTCTGCAGACGCTGCGCCAGGGCGAGGTCCGCAGAGGCGATGACGGCTGCCGTCGGCATACCCGCGGCGACCTCGCGCGCGAAGGAAGGTCCTCCGAGCGTTGCCACGGGATTGCCGGTGATCGACTGCATGACCTGCGACATGCGGAGGTGGCTGTCGTCTTCAATCCCCTTACTGGCGGAGACGAGGATCTGGTGTGGCTGCAGGATCGGGGCGATCTCGGTGATGGTGGCGCGGAGATGTTGTGATGGCGTGACGGAAATGATGATGTCTGTGCTGCGAACGGCCTCTTCGAGCGAGAGCGGAAGCGTTAGCGAAGGTTCCAGAACGAAGCCCGCGAGGTAGCGCATGTTGTCGCGGGTAACGCGCATCTCATCCGCGTGTGCGGGGGAGTGCGCCCAGAGAGCGACGTCATGACCGCCGCGGCGAACGAGAGAGATAGCGATGGCGGTGCCCCACGCACCTGCACCGAGGACTGCGATTTTGCTCATGCTTTGCTTCCGAACCGATTTTCTGTGCCAGCCATGAGGCGGCGAATGTTGCTGTGATGTTTGAGGGTGACGAGGACGGGGATAGCGATGTAGCAGAGGTCGACGAAGAGGAGATGCTTGGTATCGGTGGCGATCGCGATAATCACAAAGACGTATCCGGCAACCAGGGAGGCTACCGAGACGTATTTCGTCAGAAAGACGACGGCGAGGAAGACCGCGATGGCGACGACGGCGCTGAGCGGAGCCCATGCAAGGAAGACGCCGAGCGCTGTAGCTACCCCTTTGCCGCCTCGGAAGCCCAGCCATATGGGAAAGATATGCCCGATCACGACGACGAGGCCTGCCAAGGCGACGAGCTTGTAGTCCTGCGGTGAGGTGAGCTGTTGAGCGAGATGACGCGCGATGACGACGGCGAGAAAGCCTTTGAGGGCGTCAAGAAACAGTGTGAGTGCGCCCAGGCCCTTGGCTCCGGACCGGGCTACGTTGGTCGCTCCGATGTTGCCGGAACCGGTGGTACGAATATCTTCCTTGCGAAAAATCAAAACAAGCAGGTATCCGGAAGGGATGGAACCGAGCAGGTAAGCGATGACGAGAGCAATGATCCAGATGTGCATGATTTCCCTTGCGACCGAGGGTGAGTTTACATCAGCTTGTGACGCAACATATCCAGCGCGTGTTGTGCGGCAAACCAGCGTACACGTTCGCGGTCTCCGGTGAGATCGAGTTGTTTGACCTCGGTGGAGATTCCGTCGGCGAGACCGACATACACACGGCCTACGGGTTTGTTCAAGGTAGCTCCGCCCGGTCCTGCAATGCCGGTGATGCCGATACCGAGAGCCGCTCCGGTGCGGCTGCGGATGCCCTCCGCGAGCGCACGTGCGACCTCCTCACTCACAGCGCCGTGCTGGCGGATCAGTTCTGGAGGAACATCGGCGAACTTTGTCTTCATCTCATCGGCGTAGACGACCGCGCCTCCAAGAAAGGTACGGGAAGAGCCGGGAACACGGGTAAGGCGTTCGGCTACAAGTCCGCCTGTACAACTCTCTGCAGTAGCGAGAGTGAGATGACGCATGCCCAGCAGAAGCAGCACGACGGCTTCGAGCGATTCTCCCGTTGCAGAAAAAACGAGGTCATCGAGTTCGCGCTCGCATTTTTCGGTAAGTTCATCGACGCGCTGCTGCGCCTCTTCCAACGTTGCCTTGGCACAGAGGAAGTGGAGCTGAATCTCTCCGAGCGTGAAGAGAATCGTGCTCTCCACGTCGGGATAGGTCTTATAGATCGGAGAGACGCGCGCGTCGATCTGCGACTCCGGTGCAAGGGCGATGCGAAGCATTCTCTTTGCGATCGCGCGCTGTGGAAGGAGGAGGCGCATGCGTGGAACGCACTGGTCGCGAAAGATGGGCTGCTGCTCCTTCGGTGGCCCCGGAAGAAGGATGACGATTTTGCGATGCGCCGTCTCTGTGTTGGGTGCGCGGAAGGCGGTATCGAGCCACTGCGCGGGTGCAGAGCCGTTGGCGTTGGGCAGGCTCTCCGCGCCTTCGAGCACGTCGGCCTGGCGAAGATTGTTCGGTGTAATGGGAATCCCGCGCGCCGCAAATCGCTCGTGCAGACTCGTAATGATCGCTTCATCGCGAATAAGCTGCAGGCCGAGCGCAGAGGCTGCGGCCTCGCGGGTCAGATCGTCTTCCGTCGGTCCCAGGCCGCCGGAGAAGACGATGATGTCCGCGCGTGAGAGGGCGATCCTTGCAACGTCGGTGAGGTGCTCGAGCGAATCGCCGACGACGGTTTTGAAGGCCACCTGAACGCCGAGAAGATTGAGTTCTGCTGTAAGAGTCAGCGAGTTCGTGTCTTGTCGGAAAGGCGTCAGCATTTCGGAGCCGACGGCGATGATTTCAGCGATCATGGGCGGGCCTCAAAGAGGCTCACACGGCGTGCCATAAGCGCATATAGGAGTCCAGTACAGAGCCCCATTCCTGCAGAAATTAACATGTAGTTGCGACCAATATGATTGAGAGAACCAGCACGAACTCCGAGATTGGACCACTGCTGCCAGCCGAACAGCACCAAGGGACCTAGTACTACTCCGTAAATAGGAATGACGACAGATCGCCACCCTTGTGCAGAATATAGAACCATAGTTCCCACCAAAAAGAGAACCCATGCGGGTGATGCGATAACTACGGCCAAGATGAAAACCTGCCAGATAAGTTCGAAATGGTTCCTGGCACGAAACCCATCGAGGGACTTCATAGAGAGACCGACGCTCGTAGCAACAAAGAGCGCGGCCACGAGATAGCTCACAAAGGATAGTGCGAGCCGCGTTACTCCTCTTCTTTGTGCATCTGAGATCAAAAGAGCGGCCTTCCCTCTGTCTGCAGATCGATATGGAAGAGCGCATCGCGTGTAGCGAGCGCAGCCGTTCCATCTTCCGTGAAGCAAAGACCGATGAGGTTGGGCCCGGAAACCGCGAGGCTCGCCTGCTTCTGTGGCGTAATGCGGACGATGCCGCGACGGCCTGCGAGCGATGCCGCGATAAAGACGTTTCCCTTCACGTCCACGGCCATACCCTGCGGTCGACCGAGGCCGCGGAAGTAGACGCTGACCTCTCCATCCGGAGAGACGGCGTGAATCACGTCATGGCTTGCCGTCGTAGGTGCGGCGACGAGCAGGGTTCCGTCGTCGAGCATGGCGAGGTGATAGGCGGCCATCGACGACTCAAGAGTCGCGTGTACGAAGATCTCTCCGCCCGGAGCGATCTTGAAGATCGAGCCGCTGCGATCGCCGACGAAGAGGTTGCCGTATTCATCGAAGGCAAGTCCCGTCGCGATGCCCATACCCTCGGCATACGTTGTGACAGCGCCCGCGGGAGAGATGCGATAGACCGTTCCCTCCGCGCGTGAAGAACAGTAAAGGTAGCCGTCGCGGTCGAAGGCGAGTCCGGTTGCGTTCAGGATCTCGCGTGCGAAGGGACGCATCTGAAAGTCGCGATCGATGCGGAAGATCGAGACCGGTGTCTGCTGCCCGCGCGGCCCGGAGAGTGTGCAGTAAAGGTTTCCGTCTGCGTCCATGGCGGGGTTGGCCACAGGGTTTAGATTGTCGGCCAGAGGCACAGCGACGCTGAGGGGCAGGAGATTGGATTTCGTATTCTGCTTTAGAAACGCGATGTCGCCGGAGATCGTCCCATCGTTCACGCGGAGCATGGCGCGCTCTCCTCCCGTCATGGTGAGGCGCGCGGCCACGTCTCCTATGGTGGCGGTCGGCGGTACCCCGTTTTGCGCGGAGAGATGCGTACCCCGGATCTCTACCTCGCCGCCGGGCATAGCCGCGGAAGGGATCAACTTGTCCAGATGTGGCGCTGGAGGATGGGCCGGGTGCAGAAGAGAGCCGAGCAAGGTCATGGCTTAAGGGTATGCCTGGTGGTGTGGCGGCGCAATGGCTTCTGCGGTTGCCTCGTCAGTTTGCGACAGCAGCGTTGTCAGGAAAGGTGATGATGAGGGCCTTCGCAGGGGCTTCAGATTTGCACTGGTACTCCCGTTTGGCAGCGCCATCCAGCCAGGCTGAATCTGTTGCCTCCAGCAACTCCGTCTCCTGGTCCGTACGGACCGTCAACGATCCCTCAATGACGTAAATGAACTCTAGACCGGCGAAGGTTCGCGGGTGGAAGGCATCATCGTTGCCGGGCAGGAAGTCCGCGATGCAGGGGATCGTGCTGCGGTCTGGAATCAGAACACTCATACTTTCCGCGAGCAGAACGGGATTGCTCTTGTCTCCGGCGGGGAGACGGATACGGCTGTCCGCGCGCGAGATTCTGAAAAAACTCCTCTTTTCATCGCGGAAAAAGTAGGAGAGGTCTTTTTCAAACACAGAGGCGATGCGCGCGAGATTTCTCAGCGTAGGAACGACCCTGCCGGTCTCCAACTGCGAAAGAAAACTGGCCGAGAGCCCCGAGGCACTCCCCAGTTCCGCGAGTCCCATGGAGCGGCGTAGCCTGAGAGCACGAATCCGCGATCCGATCGCTTTAGCCTCAATGACTTCGTCGACGGTGGACGCATTGACTGTGTTCGGCGGAAGTTCAGGTGACTCCGGATGTCCCATATTCACTCGATTGTAGGCACAGACTAGGCCTTTGGCCGTCATTTTTCCGCCCGTTATCGGGCATTCAATGACTTTGGACATCGGTGTTAAAAGAAGACCTTATCGTCCGGTAAAGTGCAGAACGATGCCCGCGACCATCAAGGCATAGGCTCCAGCGGCGAGATCATCCACGACGATGCCTGTTCCCTGGGGAAGTCGTTCAAGCTGTCGAACGGGTGGGGGTTTGGTGATATCGAAGAGCCGGAAGAGGAGAAGACCAAGCAGAGCGTACTCCCATCGGGGCGGCATCAAGGCCAGAGCGAGCCATTGCCCGGCGACCTCGTCGATGACGACGATCTGGGGGTCCTTGCGTCCGCTCTCCACGGCCACACGCGTCGCTGCGGGAATACCGATCAGCGTTGCGGCAAGCGCCATGAGCAGCGTGATCGCGACCAGATGGAGTGGATGTACGCTCCTTGCCACGGCGTACCAGATCAGCGTAGCGGCGATGGAACCGTAGGTGCCGGGACCGGGCTTAAGCAGGCCTGCGCCGCAAAACGTACCGACCAGCCAGGCCCAGCGCGTCCGGTGGAGACCGCCAAGACCTACGGTGGAATGTGTCATCTCTTCGATTGCGGGATCAATCATCGTCGCCCGTATCTTCGTTCAGTTTACGAAGCTGGGCGTTGTCGAGGTCGGCGAGGACGTCAGGATCGAGGATGGGCGAGGTGATCTTGTACTCGCCAGAGGCCCATTTCCCAAGGTCGATGATGCGGCAGCGATCGCTGCAAAAGGGCATATTCGGGTCGTCCAGGGCGACGTCTTTGCGACAGATCGGGCAGCGAAGGGTCTGTGTGGTTGCCATTTCAATCTTTGATGATAAATCCGTCTTCCGCGACTCTTTGCCAGGAGACCGGGCCATTGCTTTTCTTCCTCCCACAGGCGTATCCTTTTCGGCGGCAGTATGAAGAAAGGTTTCACCATGACACAGGCAAAAAACAAGACAATTCGATTCGTAACACCCCTGATCGCGGTAGCGATGTTCGCCGGCACCTCGATGGTTGCTTCGGCACAAACTGCACAAAACAGCGCTCCTGCTGCCACCAACATGTCGATGAATCCCGAGCAGGAACAGGCATTCCGAGATGGCCAGGAAGCCCTCAAGATGGATACGGCGGCAAAACGCAAGATCGACGCCACCGCCTCTCATCTGTACGTCCACCCACCTGTGAAGAAAGATAAGCGCGAGGCGTATCGCGAGACCTTCCAGAAGGGCTATGAGCAGGCCAAGCAGGGATCTTAATCTCCCGCTTTTGGCAGAGAAAGGCTCCCACCCGGGAGCCTTTTTCCTTGCCGAGTGGGTTTTGTTCCACGGTCGTGGAGCGGAGAGATGACGAATCGTGGTGAAAACGCGGCCTAGTCGAGGATGCGGGCGACCACGTCATAGTCGTGGGCCTCAGTAATCTCACAGCGATAGAAGCTTCCCGGGACCAGGGTTTCGTGGTCTCCGAAGTCGTTGATGAGCACCTTGCCGTCAATCTCGGGGGCATGCAGCATGGTCCGACCCTCCCAGAGAAGGTCGGTTTCTTCCGAAACACCTTCGACCAGAACTTCCATCTGCTTGCCGATCCACTGCTCACGCGCTTTGGCAGAGATCTTCTGCTGCGTGCGCATGATGCGGCGGCGGCGTGTCTCGATCGTACGTTTGGGAACTTTCTCGCCAAGATCGAAGGCTGCTGCACCCTCTTCGTCGGAGTAAGTAAAGACGCCGAGCCAGTCGATGCGTGCCTGCTGGATGAAGCTTTCCAGCTCCTCGAACTCCGCAGCCGTCTCGCCAGGGAAGCCGACGATGAAGCTGGTGCGGATCACGATGCCAGGAACGATGCTGCGTGCCTTCTCGATCATCTTGAGGAAGATCACGCCGGAGCCTCCTCGCTTCATCCGCTTGAGCGTTCCCGCTGCGGCGTGCTGCAACGGAACGTCGAGGTACTTCGAGATATTGTCGTGCGCCGCGATGGTTTCGAGCAGCTTCGTCGTGACCTTGTTGGGATACGCGTAGAGGAAGCGGAGCCACTTGATGGTACCGACGCCTTCCACGTTCATCGTCGCAAGCGCTTCAAGCAGCGTTGCTAGGCCGTCCTTCATGCCAAGGTCTTCGCCATAGCAGGTCGTGTCCTGACCGATCAGTGTAATTTCGCGGACGCCCTGCTTTAGAAGCGATGCAGCTTCGGCAAGAACGGAGCCGATGCGGCGCGAGCGGAACTTGCCGCGCAGCTGCGGGATGATGCAGAAGCCGCAGGGGTGATCGCAGCCCTCGGCGATCTTGATGTACGCGGAGGCGCGCGGCGTTGTGAGAATGCGCGGAGTCTCATCGTCGTAGAGGTAGGAGGGGAGGGCGGCAGTAGCGCCGTCCCAGTCCATGCGCGAGAAGCGGCCCTGCTGCTCGCGGAGGTCGCCTTCCGCGCGCGATGCCTGCTCGTTCACTTCCGTCTGAGAGTGCTTGTGGACCGCCGAGGGTGCGCGGTCGATGAGGGCGGATTCGCTCAGAATGTTGAATGGAGAGTCGTTCTTTGGCTGGTGGATTCCGGCTGCGGCAAGGATACCGTCGAGCTCGCCCGTGCCGACGACCGCGTCGACCTCGGGGATGTTCTTCATGATCTCGTCGCGATAGCGCTCGACGAGACATCCGGCTACGATGACCTTTTGCGCACGCCCGCCGTTGGCGACCTTGTGCTGCACCATCTCCAGGATCGTGTTGACGCTCTCCTGCTTGGCGGAGTCGATGAAGGAGCAGGTGTTGATGACGATGACATCTGCGTCCGAGGCGGCGGGAGTCAGTTCCGCGCCCGCGTGGTGAAGCATGCCCATCATGACTTCGGAGTCGACGAGGTTTTTGGGGCAACCGAGCGAGACGAAGCCGACGCGGAGTTTGTCGCTGGAAGGGCTTTCAAGGGTGGCTAAATCGGTCGGATTGGAGTCAATGAGCACTCCTACCAGTTTACAGGGAATCGCGCCAAAATCCGCTGCTGGTCTATTTCTTCGTGTCCGCCATGGGTAAGGCGAAGTGGTCGAAGCTGATGATCCGGGTGATCTTCCACTTCCCGTCCTGCAGGTGCCACAGGTGGATGAACTTACCTTCGCCCAGCGGTTCGGTGTCGTCGTGGCCTGGGTGGTGGAAACGGTGGACGCCGATCTCGAGAGCGCCATAGCCCCGCATGGGGTAAATCTGCAGCGAGCCTGGAACAAGTTCGCGTGTGACTTTGCCGCAGATGTTCTTTTTCGTTGCGGCCACGGTAGCGTCCGCGCCTAGCATCAGGCCGCCCTGGTCGTGGTAAAACTCAAGATCTTTTTCCAGGTAGGACGCGAAGGTTGTGAGGTCGCAGGTGTTGTAGGCCTTGAAGACTGCGGTATCCAGCGCGGCAATGGTGGTGTAGACCTCGCTGCCCGGTTTCGCAAGAGCCGTCTGGGCCAAAAGAGCCGGTGGAGTGAGGGACAGGAGCAGAGTTGCCGCCAGCAGAATGCGTTTCATGTCGATCTCCATTGGGTACGAACGAAGATACGACGTGGCGATTTTTTTGTTCCGTTCGGCGATGGTACGATAGAGCAGTGCCGGGCCCTACGCGATGTAATCCCGCCAACCCCGCCAGGTCCGGAAGGAAGCAACGGTAACGGGCTAGTGCGTGCGCAGTAGGTCGCCCGGTGCTTTACTTTCCCCCATACAAATTCTTTCCAAGGCATGCAAGGTCCGCGCCGGTTCGCGACTCCGGTATTCTTGTGCTTGTGGCCAACACAGCCACGGAGGACCAAAGAGTGAGCTTGACCTTGAAGGCGCGCGTTCCGGTGCGCGCAAAGATCTCCGCCGTAGGAACCTACGTTCCGCCTAAGTTGTTGACCAACGCCGATCTCGAAAAGATGGTGGATACAAACGACCAGTGGATCCTCGAAAGGACGGGCATTCGCGAACGTCACATCGTGGAGCCGGGGGTGGCGACCAGCGACCTGGCGGTAGAGGCAGCCAAGCGGTGTCTGGCGATGCGGGGTATCGATGCGAGTGAGATCGACGCGATCCTTGTAGCGACGGTAACTCCTGACATGACCTTTCCCGCGACGGCTTGCCTCGTACAAAGCAAGCTCGGTGCGCCGCACGCCTGGGGCTTCGATCTCTCCGCAGCCTGCTCCGGATTTGTCTATGCGCTCCAGGTAGGGGCAAAGTTCATTGAAAGCGGATCGCACAAAAAGATTCTGGTCATCGGCGCGGATGTCATGAGCTCGATCGTCGATTACACCGATCGATCGACCTGCATCCTCTTTGGCGACGGTGCGGGATGTGTCCTGCTGGAGCCGTGCGAAGGGGATGAAGTCGGTCTGGTGGATTTCTGGCACGAAGTGGATGGCGCCGGTGGTGCAAGCCTCAACATGCCGGGCGGCGGAAGCCTGCATCCCACCAGCCTGGAGACGCTGGCAAACCGATGGCACTACATCCACCAGGATGGGCAGGCTGTGTACAAGTTTGCCGTGCGTAAGATGGCCGAAGCCGCCGAGCAGATCCTCGAGCGCAACGGCATCGAAGGCTCGGAGCTCGCCTGTTTCATCCCCCACCAGGCCAACAAGCGGATCATTCTGTCGACCGCAGAGCGACTCGGAATGCCGGTGGACTCGGTCATCATCAACATCGACCGCTACGGAAACACAACGGCTGCGACAATTCCGCTGGCGATCGGAACGGCATTGGAAGAAGGCCGTTTGAAGAAGGGTGGACTTGTCCTTCTGGCCAGTGTGGGAGCGGGCTTTACCGTCGGCGCGACGCTGCTGCAGTGGGAGTTCTAAAGGTCTAAGCGGGTTCTGGCTGACGGTTGTTGGAGCGGTTCGCACGGGTGGTGCGAACCAGGCTCCATATGCCGTAGACGACGGCTGCGATGATGGCGATCCAGAAGATGATCAGGACCACCGAAGCCCATCGGCTCTGGAAAAGGGTCCACACAAACTTCAACTTGTTCGCATAGTGCAGGCCGAGCCACGCGAAAAGGCCATGCCGTAAGGCGCGTGAAACGGTAAAGGCGATGAAGAACCTGCGCTTCGGCATCTTCAGCGCTCCAGCCGCCAGCACAAACGGAATCAAAGGAAAGGGTGGAGGCAGAATTGCCGGAAGCGCCACCGCCAGGAAGGCATTCTCTTCCACCCAGCGCGTGATGCGTGCATAGTATCGGGCCGGAACGCGCTTCTCCAGCATGTGTACACCGCCGAGGGAGCCTACGTAATAACATGCAGCCCCTCCCAAAACGGAACCGGCCGTAGCCGCCAGCGTGAGGATGAACCAGGCGTGCTGTCGCGCCGCCAGAAGAGCGATGAGCAGATCGCTCGCTCCCGGCAGAGGGAGTGGCACAAAAGAGGCGTCCACAACGGACAAAAGGAAGAGTCCGATGGCTCCAAGTCTGAAGAAATCCGTCATGAATGTGCTGCGTCCGGCGAGGGCGAGGACGGCGAGTACGACGTGGCTGGAGAGGATGTTTGACATGGAGACTCATGACTACAGACGCGCTGGACGAAGTGGTTGACTCGGATGTGACGGGAATTGTCTCGCTTGTGTTGTATAACCTGTTCATTCGCCCACCCATCCAGCGAGGACAAGCAAGATGCAGCAGAGTTCCAGTGTGGCAGAGAGCAATACGGCAGCCGAAAGTAAAGCAATACGAAACAGTCAGAACCCACCAAAATCGGAAGACCGGCTGGCCTGGATGGCACTGATCCTCACCCCTGGCATCGGTCAAGCTCGCGCTTTGCGCGCGATGTCACGCCTTCGTCAACCGAGTGATCTCTTCCGTGCAGATCTCACACAGCTTGAAGGCCTCGGCATGCCCGGGAGTTCCGCAGGTTACATTGCAGACGGCAAGGCGAAGTCTATAGCCGAGGGAGAGGTGGAACGGATCTCGCAGGCGGGAGGTGAGTTCATCACGTACGACGACCTTGCTTATCCTGAGCGTCTGCGCGAGATCTACGATCCCCCGGCCGTGCTTTGGTACAGGGGAGACATCCGCCTGCTCACCTATGCCGGGATCGCCGTCGTTGGGACCAGGCACCCCTCGCCCTACGGTGCCGGGATGGCGCAGATGCTCTCGCGAGACCTCGCGCATCGCGGCATGGCAATCTTTAGTGGTATGGCGCGGGGTGTGGACACCCATGCGCACAGGGGAGCCCTTGAGGCCAAGGGGAAGACCGTCGCCGTCTGGGGAACGGGCATCGATGTCATCTATCCGAAGGAGAACAAGCGTCTGGCGGAGGAGATTCTGCAGGGCGGCGGAGCCATCGTGAGCGAATATCCGCTGGGGACGTTTCCAGCGCCGCAGAACTTCCCCATCCGGAACCGGATCCTTTCGGGGATGTCGGTAGGTGTGCTGGTTGTGGAAGCTGCCGAACACTCCGGCACACGCATCACCGCCCGTTGTGCCCTGGAGCAGAACCGCGACGTCTATGCCGTGCCTGGAAATGTGACGAACAAAAACGCTTGGGGACCGAACACCCTCATCAAGCAGGGAGCCAAGCTCACGGCGACCTGGGAGGACATCTGGGAGGATCTTCCCAGCCAGGTTCGTGTGGAGCTGGAAGAGAGGGTCCACGGTGGGTCTGAATCGAAAGCAGGCGGCACCGCATCTTTATTTCCGGAGCAGGGCAATGGTCTGGCCATGTCCGTCGCGGAGCAAAGAGTCTACGATCTGCTGCGGATGGACGAGAGTATGCAGCTGGACCTGTTGATCGAGAGCCTGGAGGGGATTTTGCCATCGGCGGAGATCTTCAATGCTTTGTTCGAGTTGGAACTGGCTGGCAAGGTGCGGCAGACCCCCGGAAAAAATTATCTGCGGACCTTCTAAAACCTTCCCGGGAAGGCGTTAAGAAACCTTTTGTTGTTTGCAGGGTCGAATACTGCAACTGTGACTTGTCGCGAAGAAATGACGGCCAACAGGAAACCGTGTTAGGTTCACGGAGACAATGGCTCAGGAATACGGTTGTCCTCCGCGTTGGCGGGAGTAGTTAGAAAGAAGTGGCAAATGGCAAAAAATCTTGTGATCGTCGAGTCGCCCGCAAAGGCCAAGACGATCAATAAATATCTCGGCAGCGACTATATTGTGGAAGCCTCGCTGGGCCACATCATGGACCTGCCAAAGAACGGCATCGGCGTTGAGCTGAAGAAGCGCACGTTCGAACCGCAACTCATTATTTCTCCGGGCAAGGAAAAGCTCGTCGAGAAGCTCAAGAAGCTGGCCGCCAAGGCCGACGCCGTCTATCTGGCGCCCGATCCCGATCGTGAAGGCGAAGCCATCGCCGCGCATCTGGAGATGCAGCTTGCGGGCTCTTTGAAGGGCAAATCCACGATCCAGCGCGTCACCTTTAATGAGATCACCAAAAAGGCTGTCGTCGAAGCCTTCACCCACGCACGCAAGGTCGACGCTAACCTGGTGGACGCGCAGCAGACACGCCGCGTTCTGGATCGTCTGGTGGGGTATGAGATCTCGCCGCTGCTCTGGGACAAGGTCCGCCGTGGCCTTTCTGCCGGGCGTGTACAGACGGTGGCTCTGCGTCTGATCGTGGACCGCGAAAACGAGATCAAGGCCTTCAATCCGGTGGAGTACTGGCCCGTGGACGCGAACCTGCGCCCGTCGGGAAACAAGCAGAACTTCACCGCCCGCCTCTACGCCGTGGATGGACAGCGGATCTCGGTGGAAACCGTTGGCGCTCCTGCTTTTTCAGACGAAGCAACCACGAAAAATGCCGTAGCGCAGCTCGAAAAGGCGAAGTGGGTTGTCGCCAGTGTGGAAGCGAAGGAGCGCCGCAGGAACGCACCGGCGCCTTACAGCACATCGCGTCTGCAACAGGACGCGGCGAACCGGCTTGGTTTCAATGTGCGCCGTACGATGGGCGTGGCGCAGCGTTTGTATGAAGGCATCGAGCTTGGGCCGGAGGGTACGGTGGGTTTGATTACCTACATGCGTACCGATTCGACCCGCGTTTCGCCTGAGGCGATCAGTGAGGCTCGTACGTACATCAAGAACCTCGGTGAGCAGTATCTGCCAGCGAAGCCCAACAGCTTCAAGGGCAAGAAAGATGCCCAGGACGCTCATGAAGCCATCCGCCCTACGCATGTGGCGATGACGCCGGACAAGATCAAGAAGTTTCTCTCGGACGAGCAGTTCCGGCTCTATCGCCTGATCTGGCAGCGCTTCGTCGCCAGCCAGATGACCGCTGCCGTCTATGACCAGACAGCGGTTGAGATCGAAGCCAAGGCTGACCGCACCTACAACCTGCGCGTGACCGGATCCGTTCTGAAGTTCGACGGATTCTTGAAGGTCGCCGAGCCCGCGAAGTCGGACGCCATTGTGCAGAAGACCGCCGATGCCATGAAGACGGAGAACCCCGGTGAAGGCGAAGAGGACGAGGACAAGTCTCTCCCCGCGCTCAAGGCGGGCCAAGCTCTGGATCTCATCGACATCGTGACGGAGCAGAAGTTCACCGAACCGCCGCCACGCTTCAACGAAGCCTCGCTGGTCAAGGAGCTCGAAGAGCGCGGCATCGGACGTCCGTCGACGTATGCCTCCATCATCAACACCATCCAGGAACGCGACTATGTGAAGAAGATCTCCAAAAAGTTCATCCCAACGGAGATCGGCATGGTGGTCACGAGCCTCCTGGTGAAGAACTTTCCCTACATCTTCGATATGGCCTACACCGCCAAGCTCGAAGACGAGCTCGATCTTGTCGAAAGCGGGGAAGAGAAGTGGACCAGCCTTCTGGACGGCTTCTACACCCACCTGACGGACGAGATCAAGGTAGCCTCGCAGGAGATGGAGGAGATCAAGCGCTGGGAAAAGGCTACGGACGAGAAGTGCGAAAAATGCGGCTCACCGCTGATCCTGCGCTGGGGCAAGTTCGGCAGCTTCTACGCCTGTTCGAACTACTCCAAGATCAAGCCGATGACCATTGCCGTCTCGGGGTACAAGAAGGATGCGAAAGCAGCCGCAACGAAGATCACAGCCAAGTTCAAGTTCCCCTTTGCCATCAAGGGCATGGTGGATGACGCCGAGGCCTTCTCCGAAGAAGTCCACAATGCCAAGGAGCTGACTGCTGCTCTCAAACTGGCTGCGGAGCGCGGCAAGAAGATCGTCGCCGATCCCGTCTCCTGCGACTTCACCAAGGAAAACTACGCGGACAAGCCGGACCTCGCTGCCGGCGATGCCCAGGGCACCGAAGAGGAAGAAGAGTACTGCGACAACTGCGGTAAGCAGATGGTCCTCAAGAATGGCCCATGGGGACCCTTCATGGCCTGCCAGGACTACAACGCGGACCCGCCTTGCAAAACGGTTCGCCGCCTGAACCAGAAGGTGCAGCAGAAACCGCCAGAGCCCACAGGCGAGCCCTGCCCGCTTTGCGGTATGGAGTTGGTGAAGCGTACGGGTGCATACGGCGAGTTCGTCTCCTGTTCCGGTTATCCAAAGTGCAAGTATGTGAAACAGGTGCTCCTCGAAGTGCCCTGCCCGAAGGATGGCGGAGCCATTGCCGAACGCAAGGCGCGCACCGGCAACTACTTCTACGGCTGCACGAATTACCCGAAGTGCGACTTCACGTCGAACCAGAAGCTGGTCCCTGGGCCATGCCCTAAGTGCAACTCGAGCTACCTGCTTGAGGTGCCCAAGGACGGAACCATCCACCTCGTCTGCCCGAACAATACGGAAGCACTCCCCAAGCGCCGCAAGAAGAAGGGTGCCGAAGAGGTGACGGCTCCGGCGATTGAGTGCACGTTTGAGAAGGACACGGGCGTTATCGTGGAGACGGCTCCTGCGAAAGAAGCGACACCGCTCACGCGTCCAGATCCAGAGAAAACACGTCCTTTGGTCGAGGCGGTCGCGTAGGCCTTTACTCCTCCAAAGGGCTGGTGTCGACCCCGTGTCGGCACCAGCCCTTTTCCGTGCTGCGATAATCGGATATAATGGGACAAATGGCCTAGCTGGCCAGGACCGATGCGTCAAGCTCCAAAAACGCGTGCTGTCTGCGCGGAAATCATTGATAGATTGAGAGTTGAGCGAATGGCAAAGGCAATGTGGAACGGCCAGACTGTGGCCGAGAGCGAAACGACCGAGATGATCGAAGGCAATATCTACTTTCCCGAAGAGACGGTAAAGCGCGAATTTCTGCGCTCCAGCTCGACGAGCTCAAGCTGCCCTTGGAAGGGCCAGGCGCGCTACTTTACGCTCCTTGTAGACGGACAGGAAAACCCCGACGCTGCCTGGTATTACCCCGATCCTAAACCGGCGGCCCGTCAGGTGAAGCATCACATCGCCTTCTGGCGCGGTGTTGAAATTACGAAATAACTGGAACTGCATTCCTCAAGAAAAGCCCGGGCCATGTGTCCGGGCTCTTCTGCGTTTGGGCGCTATTCTTAAGGGATGGCAGAGACAACCAAGGCGACGAAGCGCATCGGAATGCACCTTTCCACCACGGGTGGGACCTTTACAGCGGTAGAGCGGGCAGTGGAGTGCGGGGCGAACTGTTTTCAGATCTTTTCCTCCTCTCCGAGACAGTGGAAGGCGGCCGCGGTGAAGCCGGAGGACGCGGCCAAAATGCGGTCGCTTCGCGCTCAGCATGGGATCGGTCCCGTGTCGATCCATGCCAGCTACCTGATCAACCTGTGCTCGCAGACGGAGTCTGTCCGGCAGAACGCGACGGCGGCCTTCCGTGGAGAGGTAGAGCGCGCCCTGGCGCTGGGCGCTGAGTACCTTGTGCTGCATCCGGGATCGTACAAGGGGCTGACGCGTGACCAGGGACTGGCGTACGCCGCCGAGGGCATCGAGCGCGCGATTGACGGCCTGGCCTGGCAGGACGCGAACTTTAAGATTCTTCTGGAGAATACGGCAGGCGCGGAGTTTTCACTCGGCGGAAAACTGGAGCAGGTCGGCGAACTGCACAAGCATCTGGAGAAGTGCGCTCCGGTGGCGGTCTGTCTGGACACCTGCCACGTCCACGTTGCCGGGTACGACATTGTGAGCGAGGCGGGTTACGAGGACACGGTGAAGCAGATCTCCGAGACGATCGGCCTGGAACACGTGCTGCTCTGGCACTGCAACGACGCCAAGGCCGCCTGCGGATCGAAGCTGGACCGGCACGAGCATATTGGGGACGGCACGATTGGAGCGGCAGCGTTCCGGCGATTGCTGCGCGATCCTCGATTTGCGCACGCGGCGTTCATCGCGGAGACGCCGGTGGATGAGCCGGGAGATATTTTGCGGAATATGAGTACGCTCCGGGCGCTGGCTGCGGGTTGAGGGTGAACGGCGCGGCGATACAATCGATTTGACATGTCTGAAGAGCAAATCATTGATCCCGCGCAGCCGTTGCGTTACACCCCTTCCGAAATTGAACCCCGCTGGCAGGCAGTCTGGGACGCGGATGCGTCTCTCTACGCCGCTGAGGATGTAACGGCGGGTAAGCCGAAGTACTACGTCCTGGAGATGCTGCCGTATCCGAGCGGACAGTTGCACATGGGGCATGTGCGCAACTACTCCATCGGCGATGCGCTGGCGCGGTACCAGTGGATGCGTGGCTTCAATGTGCTGCATCCGATGGGTTGGGACTCCTTCGGTCTACCGGCGGAGAACGCCGCGATCAAGAACAACATTCCTCCACGCGAGTGGACGCTGGGCAACATCGCCGAGATGCGCGTGCAGATGCGGCGCATGGGTTTGAGCTACGACTGGCAGCGCGAGGTTACGACCTGCCTGCCGGATTACTATAAGTGGAACCAGTGGCTCTTTCTGAAGATGTACGAGAAGGGTCTCGCCTACCGGAAGCAGTCGAAGGTGAACTGGTGTCCGCAGTGCGCGACCGTGCTGGCGAACGAGCAGGTGGTGAATGGCCGCTGCTGGCGTCATGAAGACACGATTGTTGAGCAGCGTGACCTGACGCAGTGGTTCTTCCGCATCACGAAGTACGCGGACGAGTTGCTGGACGGCATCGACAAGCTGGACGGTTGGCCGGAGAAGGTTCGCACGATGCAGCGGAACTGGATCGGCCGCAGCGAAGGGGCCGAGGTCATCTTCCATGTCACCGGCACCGGCCATACGATCACCGTATTCACCACACGCATCGATACGATCTTTGGCGCGACGAGCGTGCAGATTGCACCGGAGCATCCGTTGGCGAAGGAGTTTGGCGCGGCAGACTCTGTATTGCAGGAACAGATCGACGCGATGATCGAGCAGCAGAAGCTTGCGAAGGAAGCCGACGCTCTGGGCGCGATCGAGAAGCAGGGCGTTTCGACGGGCAAGTTTGCGACGAATCCTTTCAACGGCGAGCAGGTTCCGATCTGGATTGGCAACTACATTCTTGCGGACTACGGCACGGGCGCGATCATGAGCGTGCCCGCGCACGACGAACGCGATTTCGAGTTTGCGACGAAGTACGGTCTGGAGATCAAGCGTGTCGTTGCTCCCAATGTCGACACAGACGATCTCGCGTTGCCCTACAGCGGCGAAGACGAAGCCGTGCTGATCGACTCTGGCGACTGGAGTGGCAAGAATCCGCTGGAAGCGCAGGGAGAGATGGCTGCGTACGCCGAGGCCAATGGCTTCGGCAAAGCGACCGTGACGTATCGCCTGAAGGACTGGGGCGTCAGCCGCCAGCGCTACTGGGGCACGCCCATACCGATCGTCTACTGCGACGAGTGCGGCATGCAGCCGGTGCCGCTGGAGCAGTTGCCCGTGCTGTTGCCGGAGAAGATCGACATCAGTGGTGAAGGCGGTTCGCCGCTCTCGCGTGTGCCTGAGTTTGTGAATGTAAAGTGCCCGACCTGCAACGGCGATGCGAAGCGCGAGACGGACACGATGGATACCTTCGTTGATTCGAGCTGGTACTTCTATCGCTATACGGATGCGAAGAACGGCAACGCTCCATTCGATTCGGCCAAGGCGAACTATTGGTTTCCCATCGATCAATACATCGGCGGTGTGGAGCATGCGATTCTTCATTTGATCTATTCGCGCTACTGGACGAAGGTGATGCGCGACCTTGGCCTCATAAAGAACGATGAGCCTGCAACGCGTCTGTTCACGCAGGGCATGGTGATCAAGAACGGCGCGAAGATGTCGAAGTCGAAGGGAAACATTGTTTCGCCCGACGAGATGATTGCGAAGTACGGCGCGGATGCGACGCGCATGTACGCTCTCTTTGCAGCGCCGCCTGATCGCGATCTGGAGTGGCAGGAAGACGGTGTCGCAGGGATCTCGCGCTTTTTGGCGCGCGTCTATCGGCTGACGACGAAGTATGCTCCTGAGATTGCCGCGCATGAGAAGCGTGAGAAGAAGACGCACGCCGGTTCCTTTGCCACGCTTACGCCAGAAGGCATGAAGCTGCTGCGCAAGTTGAACCAGACGATTGCGAAGATTACGCTGGACTTCAGCGGTCGGTGGCACTTCAACACCTGTATTGCGTCGGTCATGACGCTGATGAATGAGATCAGCGCAAGCGAGGCATTAATGGATGGTGGTGCCATCGCCGTGGAGACGCAGACGGAGGTCTTCCGCTCGCTGACGTTGTTGCTCGCGCCATTCGCTCCGTTCCTCTCGCAGGAACTGTGGGTGCTGCTCGGCAACGAGGGGCCTGTCTTCCGTGCGAGCTGGCCCGTTGCCGATGCGGAGTTGGCGAAGGAAGACGAGATCGAGATTCCAATCCAGGTGAATGGAAAGCTGGCGAGCGTGGTGCGCGTTGCTGCGGACGCCAGCGAGGATGCGATCAAGGCTGCGGCACATGCGGAAGAGAAGGTGGCGTCGCGTGTGGCCGGGAAGACCATCGTGAAGCTGATCTATGTGCCGGGCAAGCTCGTGAACATTGTGGTGAAGTAATGCCGACGCCCCAGCAACAGATCGACGCACAGCTTCGGCCCACACAGAACTTCGTTACGACGATTACGTGGTGCCGGAACCGGCCTTCGCTGACGTTGCTTGAGATTGCGTGGCGATGGGTCTTCGGCATTCCAACGCTGATTGCACTCGCTCACTACGGTGGCCAGATTCTTGCGAGCGTTCCGTGGCGCTCCACGGGCATCGCGCAGCTTTCGATCAATCAGATGTTGACTGACCCCATGCGCGGTTCGGCAACGGTGGCGCAGGCGCTGATGTTGGTGGCTCCTCCCGCGCTGGCAGTAGGGAAGTGGCTCGTGCCGTTGCTGATTCTTGCTTGGGCTGTCGTCTCTGCCGTAGGACGAACTCTCGTTCTGCAGCGGATGGAGAAGAGCCTTCATGCACGGCCCTTCACCCTTCTCGTTTTGAACGTGATTCGTCTGATACCTCTCTGCGGCAGCGCGGCGTTGTGGTGGATCGTCCTCTCTGCAGTGGCGCAGAAGACGATTCTGCAACCCTCCGAGGCGGGCGCGGAACCGCAGGTGATGGTTTACATCGCAGCGGCGATTGCACTGTCTCTTGGGCTGTTTCTCTTCTGGGCTGCGATTGGGTGGATCTTCACGGCAGCTCCGTTGCTGGCCATGCGGGACGGTCTTGGACCCTTCGCGAGTCTGCGTGCAGCGACTCAGCTCGGAGGTCTAAGAGCAGGACTGGTCGAGATCAACCTGGTGATGGGCATTGTGAAGATCGCTTTGCTGGTGCTGGCGCTCGTCTTCTCCGCGACGCCTCTTCCTTTTCAAACAGTCATCACGGATGATTTTCTTTTCTGGTGGACTTTCGGTGTGGGAGTGGCCTATTGCATCGGTTCGGACTTCTTCCACGTGGCGCGGCTGGCGGGATATCTCCATCTCTGGGAAGCGACCGAATCAGTGAAATCTTAGGCTTGCAAGAGACACTTTCCCGAAGGTTGGCATCACACTTTCCCGTACAGCAAACTTCAGGAGAGTAACGACATGTCCCTCGGTATCTATCTGGTTGGGTATTTGATCTTGATCGGTGGTGTCACCTACGGCATGCACCTGGCTCATATTCCGCAGCATTGGATCGTTGTGGTGGACCTTGTTCTGGTAGGAGCCGCGATTTTGACCGGCGTGACCAATACACGACAGAAAGACCATTCGTAGGTTCTGCTTCGGATTGCATTGGAGCGCACGTCCGAAGGATCGGCGTGCGCTTTTTTACGTGGGAAGAGCAGCCAGATTTACAATGAAGCTGTGCCTACACCTAATTCCAACTCCACCATTGCCATTCTTGATTTCGGCGCGCAGTACACGCAGCTGATCGCGCGCCGCATCCGCGAGTTCAATGTCTTTTCTGTTGTGATTCCATGCACCGCACCGTTGAGCGAAGTACTTTCGTATAAGCCAGCGGGCGTGATTCTCTCCGGCGGTCCCAGCTCCGTCTATGATGACGACGCACCGAAGGCCGACCCTGCGGTGCTGGCTCTGGGCATGCCAATTCTCGGCATCTGCTACGGCATGCAGTTTATTGCTCATCATCTCGGCGGCAAGGTAGAGCCGGCGGCCAAGCGCGAGTACGGCAACGCGATGATCGACATCGTGGCGCAGACGAAGATCTTTGGCGGTTTGCCCGAGCAACTGGATGTGTGGATGTCCCACGGCGATTCCGTGGTGGATATGCCTCCGGGATTCAAGCTGACGGCGAAGACGGCGCACGCGCCAGCCGGCATTGCGGATGAGCAGCGCAGGATCTGGGCCGTGCAGTTTCATCCCGAGGTGCATCACACGCCGCAAGGCACCGAGCTTCTGCATAACTTCGTCTTCGATATCTGCGGAGCGAAGGCTGACTGGACTCCTGAACACTTCATCCAGACGACGGTAGAGAAGATCAAGCAACAGGTCGGTTCGGGCCATGCGATCTGCGGGCTCTCGGGTGGTGTGGATTCGTCCGTCGCAGCCGTGCTGGTGCAGCGCGCGATCGGCGATCGCCTTACGTGCATCTTCGTGAACAACGGTGTTTTGCGCAAGGACGAGTTCACCAAGGTGCAGGCGACGATGCGCGAGAAGCTCGGCCTGAAGGTCGTCGCAGTGGACGCCTCGAAGCGCTTCCTCTCGCAGCTCGGCGGCATCACGGATCCTGAGACGAAGCGCAAGATCATCGGACGTGAGTTCATCACCGTCTTCGACGATGAGGCGGCGAAGATTCTTGCGGCAGAAGCTACGGACAGCGAAGTTGCGTGGCTGGTGCAGGGAACGCTCTATCCCGACGTGATCGAATCGTCCAGCGTCAAGGGGCCTTCGCAGACGATCAAGAGTCACCACAACGTGGGCGGTCTTCCGGAGAATATGAAGCTGAAGCTGATCGAGCCTCTCCGCGATCTCTTCAAGGACGAGGTGCGACGCATTGGCCGCGATCTGAAGATGCCAGCCGAGATCCTCGACCGTCAGCCCTTCCCCGGACCCGGGCTCGCCGTACGCATCGTCGGCGAGATCACGCCGGACCGCGTCGCACTGTTGCAGGAAGCCGATGAGATCGTGGTTACGGAGATCAAGAAGGCCGGTCTCTACAACAAGCTGTGGCAGAGCTTCGCGGTGCTGCTGCCGGTGAAGAGTGTGGGTGTGATGGGCGATCAGCGAACGTACGCCTACACTTGCGCCATCCGTGCGGTGGAGTCGGAAGACGGCATGACGGCCGACTGGGCTCCGCTGCCGTACGAGGTCTTGAAGACGATCTCCTCGCGCATCGTGAATGAGATCCACGGCATCAACCGCGTGGTCTATGACATTACGTCGAAGCCACCGGGCACGATTGAGTGGGAGTAGACGAGACACCTACTTACCTGCTTCCAGCTTGTCCCAGATATCTCGAATCGCTTTGGCCACGACCTCGGGTTCTTCTATCTCGATGTCGTGGCCGCTGTGTTCGGCGGTACGTAATTCTCCCTGGGAAGAACGACTGGCAAGGTCTTTCTGCATTGAGTGCATGGCCGCTTCAAACTCTGCCTCGTGAGCTTTGGTCAGGCCGTCTCCCGTGATGGAACGACCATGCTGAATTACGATGAGCGGGATGTCTATGTGCCACGTAGAACGCTCGCGCGCGGGGAGCATGCCGTTCTTGCGAAGGTCTTCTGGTTTCAGGGAAACGCCCTGAATTACCTTCGGATCGATATCGATAAAGCGCCACACCTGCTCCTCGTGAGCGGAGTCGACCAGCACCATACCCTGCACGGAACCGGGATATTTTAGGGCAAAGCGTCGGACGAGTATGCCGCCCGCGGAATGGCCGACGCTCAGGTAAGGCGGGGCGATATGAGCGGACAAAAGTAACTGGTGAAGATCTTCGACCTTTTCCTCCAGAGTGTCGGCGTGTGGACCATAGCCAGGTGTGGCATCGGTCGTACTCTTGCCGAGGCCTGCTCTGTCGTAGCTGCAGGCTTTCGTGAACTTCGCGACCTCCGGCTGCACCTTGCTCCAGTCAGAACTTGCGTTGCCCATTCCGGATTCGAAGACGACGACCGGACCGTGTCGTTCACCGGTACATTTGAGAAAGAGCTGATGCTTTTTGGCGGGGAGCATCTGAGTTTCCACGGTCAGGGTGGAAGTCGTCATGAGAGCAAGCGCGCAAAGAAGTCCTCGTTGGACGCAGATCATCTTTTCATCTCCTGTGCATGACATGTACTGTATAACTAGTACACTAGACAATAGAGATGAAAAGCAGGAACTCTAATGTGCGACTTCCATTCAGCTTTCAGCTGAATTCGGAGACCGGCGTGCCCGTCTATCGGCAGCTCATCGACCAGGTGCACGGTGCCCTTGCATCGGGCGGATTGAAGCCTGGTGAACAGCTGCCTACCGTTCGCCAGCTTGCCGTTGATCTTGCGATAAATCCAAATACGGTGACGCGTGCTTATCGCGAGATGGAGATCCGAGGTCTCCTGGAGACGCAGCAGGGGACCGGCACCTTCATCGCGGAACAGCAGACGGAGAAAGATAGTGGTGTCCGCAAGCGACAGATGGAACAGTTGGTCACGGAGTTCGTCGCACGCGCAGGAGCCAATGGTTTTACGTTGAACGAGTTAGAAGAAGCTCTAAAAAACTACGCGGCCAGGGAAGCTACACGGAGGAGATAAGCAATGCGTATTCCTATCGAGATCAGCACGCCGGGAGTAGCCATCATGGTGGTTTGCGTGGCGGTGGGTGGTGCCGGAGCAGTGTGGGCGGGCAATCCTATTCCGGTTATCGTGGCTGCACTCATCGGCTCCTTCTTCCTCTTTTCGGTGAAAGTGGTGTGTCAATGGGAGAAGGTGGCTGTGCTTCGCTTCGGTCGATACCGGAGGCTGCAGGGGCCGGGCTTATTCCTGATGATCCCCATCGTCGATACGCTGAGTGCCTTTGTCGATCAACGAGTTCGCATCAGCACAGTGACCGCAGAATCCGCGCTCACGCAGGACACCGTTCCCGTCAACGTGGATGCGATCATCTTCTGGCTTGTATGGAATGCGGAGAAGTCCATTCTGGAGGTAGCAAACTTTGAAGATGCCATCAGCCGCAGCGCGCAGACGGCGTTGCGCGAATCGATCGGGCGGCATGACCTTGCCGAGATGATTACGAGTCGCGAAACGCTTGGGCAGGAGCTGCAGCGGAATCTGGATAGCAAGACGAACCCGTGGGGCATCACGGTCCAGTCGGTGGAGATTCGAGATGTTCGCATACCGCAGGCCCTTGAAGATGCGATGTCGCAACAGGCGCAGGCCGAACGCGAGCGGCAGGCCCGCATCATTCTGGGTGATGCGGAGCTACAGGTTGCAGCAAAGTTTGCAGAGGCGGCTGAGGTCTACGCCAACAACCCAACAGCACTGCATCT